>Ga0209123_1000120_pt1 | contig 120391 bp, 120 predicted proteins | sample BarGraIncu00431A_FD_184500 | JGI IMG/M metagenome (GOLD analysis project Ga0209123, IMG submission 184500) | Arctic peat soil microbial communities from Barrow, Alaska, USA - Barrow Graham LP Incubations 004-31A (SPAdes) (version 2) | ecosystem: Environmental > Terrestrial > Soil > Wetlands >... | reverse complement strand
TGTGGAATATGCTATAGTTTTTAGCCCTGACCACATGTGGTTTGTAGAGTCATTTGGGTTAGGAAATGCTTTTAAATCAGTTGCATTATATGTAAAAGCTAATGAAAATGAAATAAATAATTGTATAAGTTTTGATGAGATTATTAGTTTTTTGAATAAAGCTAAAATAAAAAATTTCGACGAATTAACGCAGTATGACAAGGCTTTGGCAATGGGTATTTATTTAAATTTATTGCCTGATAAAGTATTCGTGCATGCGGGACCACGTTATGCATTGGAATATTTATTTGGTACTGAATACAATTCAAAGATAAAGACATTAAAAGGCACAAACAAAATTGAATATATAGATATATGTGACTTGCCGATAGAGTTCCATCAGTTCAAAGACAATATATATCTAGTAAAGGATTGCTTATGCTATATATATTCTAGGCTAAAGAAAAATAAATTGCTTTAATAAAAAACATTATATATATTAGTCTTAGTTTTAATAAATAAAAAAAAGAAAAACCCAGTATTATAGAGATTACTGGGTTTTTCTTTAACTGTTATAGTGTTGAACTCTGTCAGACAAACGTTCAGTTATTAAATAATTTATTTTGGTAGTATAAAATATCAATTATTTCTAATGCTATAGTCATAAGGAGATGATAAGTTTGGACAAAAAAAGACTAGGAGAAATACTGGAATCTAATGGTGTTATAAATGTTACATATAAAAATAATCCTGTATGGCTTGAAAGTATTAGTACTGACAAAGATGGAGTTATACAAGTAAAGGACTTAAAAACAGATAAACTTATGTCAGTAGATATTAAGGACTTAAAAGAATAATTAATCTAGCTTTAATATATACTCAATTACACCTGATATTAATTTTGGGGTTTGTCTTATTACATCTTTCTCAAAAACCCGTTCTGTGAATTTATGTAGGTCTTTTCCATAGGGTCCTATATTTACACTTGGAATGGCTAATCTTTTTATTGTTTCAAAGGGGATTTCATACATGTTTTCCCAAAGAGGCATATTGAATTGTATATGAGGTATTATATTTTCACTTTCATTCAAGGCAGCATAGCTCATGTCAGAAATACCCATAAAGTAGTTTTTTTTACTATAGGTTTCGTTGCATGCTTGATTGGCAATGCGAACTATAACGTTGCCTATGTCTTCTACACTCTTATCTATTTCTTTAAAATCATTAATAGATACATGGGGATAATAAGGTGGAGAAAATGCTATGATTACTATAGGTGTTTTATCCGCAATATATTCCAATGTTTTATCAATTATTGCTAAGTTACATTCTGGAATACTAATGATATTATTTTTTATGTCCACTTTTAACTTATTAATAGTCGCGCGATAATCTTCTAGGAATTCCTCACCAGACTGTGAGATAGCTTCATTATATATTTGCAAAAAAGATTTAACATTGGGTTTCCATGGCAGGTTATGTTGGACTTCATTTTTTTTACGTAAATAATTACCGTAGTTTTTATTCATTTGACATATGACGTTTTCAAAGGCTTGCTTAGAAATCTCTAGTAATTGGTCAAGTATTATCTTTGGTGTTCGTTTCAAGGTTAAGATACTAAAATATCCACCGGCAGATTCAGGTATAGACGCATCGTAACATTTTTTTCCATCTCTAAAGAAACTCCATGAAGGTGGGGGTGATACTTCATCGTCTACAACATCAGAGAAATCTGTATTAAGCTCTGTTAAACTTACGATTTGCGATAATAACAGAGTTGGGTTAAATCCTTGAAAAATATCACCGATATGCGTCTTTTTACCTTTTACATATACGATGGGCATTAATTTACCAACAGATCCTGTATGAAAAACACCAGTATTATTCTCCGTTTTCTGGTGCGGCTCTGAATCAATCAAAATTGTATATTCTAAATCAAACTTATTCTTAATTTTTTCCAACATTTCTGCGCTACTCCTCATCCCGAGTGACAGAGATTCCTCATCAGCAACTGACACAAAGAGTATGTTGCCGTTAAAACTTTCCTGCTTTGAAAACTGTTCAACAAGTGACAACTGAATTGCTATACCAGCCTTCATGTCCGCAGCTCCTCTTGCGAAAATCCATTCTCCGCTTTTTAAATCATCCATCGCATCCTTTTCCAATTCAACATTTTCTAGCATTTCTCTCAATAATTCGGGACGGTAAGCATAATCTCTTAAGGTTTGATAATCATAAGTATCTACAGCATCATGATGATTGAGAAGGATAACGGTTTTTCTTCCATTGCCTTTAATCAACCCCCAGATAACAGCCCGGTCTAATGAATCGTTCTTAAGCGGATAGCTCCCTAAGTTATTTGTGTTAATTTGAAAATAGTCTAATTCTTGTAACCAGCTATAGAGATATTTTTCAATGTCTTTCTCAAGCAATGTTCCTGTATCGCTTTGTATTGAAATTAAATCTTCTAGAGTGCTTTTGATTTTTTTTTCATAGTCTTCCATTGAAACACTCATCATGAACAACACCTCCAATTAAAATAGTCGAAATTTTTGTATATTGTTATATCATTATATTAGTTTTAAATATTATATAATTTGTACATGTTTATTAATTTCGGTTTATTAGTAAAGGATACCACTTATTCGTGTAGAATATAGATAGAATGAGTAGAAATCTGTTTAAAGATGATAAATTTTTTTTATTCATATGAAAAATGTTGTGATATGGACCAGTATAAAATTAATAAGTACAGAAAGGAGAAAATGGATAGTATGAACATTTTTAATTCGATATCAACTGATAGATTGCTAATAAGAAGACTTGATACAACTTATAAAAATGCTTTTTTTGAATACCGTTCATTACCAGAGGTTTATGAGTATCAAACGTTTAAGCCTCTAGACACAAAAGAAGCTGATGGATTTATTAGCAGCGTTTCGGAATATCCGAATATTCCAAATACATGGTTTCAATTAGCTGTTTGCATTAATAATAATAATAATAAGTTAATCGGGGATATCGGAATTCATTTTTTAGAGGATAATGATCAGATTGAGATTGGATATACAATAGCACCTGATTTTCAAGGTCAGGGATATGCTATAGAAGCTTTGAGGGCAGTTATCAATTATTTATTTACTGATTTAAGAAAGCATAGAATTATTGCATCAGTTGACCCCAATAATATAAAATCAGTCAAGCTTTTAGACAAATTAGGAATGAGAAAAGAAGCACACTTTATAAAAAGCATAAAAATGAGTGGTGTGTGGCTTGATGATTGTATTTATGCTATATTAAACGAGGAGTGGGACATTCAATCTAATTAATTTAGCTGATTTGAAAGGAGTATTAAATGAAATATAGAGGATTTGGAAAATGTGATTTTAAAGTTTCAGCACTTGGTTTTGGATGTATGCGATTACCAATAATAAATACTGATGAAAAGCAAATTGATGAGGAGAAAGCTATCTCATTAATAAGATATGCAATAGATAACGGAGTGACTTATATTGATACTGCATATCCATATCATAAGGGTAGTAGCGAACTCGTTGTTGGAAAAGCTCTCAAAGATGGTTACAGAGAAAAAGTGAAATTAGCTACTAAATTGCCTACATGGCTTACAAATTCATATGGAGACTTTGATAAGTATTTAGACGAGCAATTGGAAAAACTTCAAACAAATCATATAGATGTGTACTTACTTCATGCTTTAGATAAAGAAAGATGGGATAAGTTATTAGAATTAGACATTTTTAAATTCGTAAAAAGTGCTTTAAGTGATGGTAGAATTAAGCAAATAGGATTTTCATTTCATGATAAACTTGATACTTTCAAAGAAATTGTAGATGCATATGATTGGGATTTTTGTCAAATACAATATAATTTTCTCGATGATAATTATCAGGCTGGTACTGAAGGATTAGAATATGCAGCAAAAAAAGGTATGGCTGTTGTAATTATGGAGCCATTGAAAGGTGGTAGATTAGCTAAAACACCACCGATTTTTGTAAAAAAGCAATGGAGCAAAACGGAAGTCGAGAAAACTCCTGCTGAGTGGGCTTTGAGATGGGTTTGGAATCATCCTGAAGTTACTACTGTTCTTAGTGGTATGAATTCAATGGAGCAGATAATAGAGAATATGAAAACAGCTGATACTGCAATTGCAAATTCATTATCAGCAAAAGACTTAGCATTAATTCAAAATGTTAAACTGCAATATAACGAATTAATAAAGGTTCAATGTACTGCATGTAACTATTGTATGCCATGCCCAGTTGGTGTGGACATACCAAAGAACTTTGCACTATTAAACGAAGCCTCTATGTATAATGAATATGACACGCAGTCCCATGCTTATAATAAGGACTTAACATTAAAGCAAAGGGCAGTTTCTTGCGTAGAATGTGGTAAATGCGAAACATTATGTCCTCAACATTTGGAAATCAGAAAACATTTAAAAGAAGTTAATGTAGCGATGAATAATTGACGAAATAGATATTATAAAGGATCAATTGATTGGACTCTTTCTAAATGATGCAAAATTATATTTATTAGGTGGGGAAAGTTATGAATAAGAGGTATACACTATTTTTCGATGAAACGGACAAAAGAGATTTGCCGCTGGTCGGCGGAAAAGGCGCAAATCTGGGTGAAATGACAAAGGCAGGCTTCACTGTGCCTTATGGATTTTGTGTAACTACCGAAAGCTATAAGGAGTTCATTGAGAAAAACAATCTGTCGGGTTTTATATCAAAGATTATCAAAGATGCAAACCTTAATAATATAAATCATGTAGGGGAGGAAATTAGAAAGAAGATAATTCAGTCTGAAATGCCTAGTCAAGTAGAGCAGGAAATAGTCAGAGCAGTTAATAAAATAGGGGTAGATGGTTACTATGCAGTAAGATCAAGTGCTACAGCAGAGGACTTGGCTTTTGCTTCATTTGCAGGCCAGCAGGATACCTATCTCAATATAAAGGGAGAAAAATCTCTGCTTAATTCTGTTAAAGACTGCTGGGCCTCATTATTTACAGATAGAGCCATATTATATAGAATACAAAACAAAATAGAGCATGAGAAGGTATATATGTCAGTTGTAGTACAAAAGATGGTACTACCAGAAGTATCCGGTATTATGTTCACAGCTGACCCGGTATCGGGTCACAGGGGCATTATATCCATAGATGCCAGCTATGGCTTGGGTGAAGCACTTGTCTCAGGTCTCGTATCCCCTGATTTATACAAATTCAAGAAAAGTAGCTCTCACATAGATAGTAAAACAATAGCTGAAAAGAAACTTGCAATTATGCCAGTTGAGGGCGGCGGTACAAAAAAGGAAGAAATAACAGGTGAGAAGTCAACTAGTCAAGTTATGGAAGACTCCCAGATAAAAAGCCTTGCTGAGCTTGGAGTGGCAATAGAAAAACACTACGGTTGCCCACAGGATATTGAGTGGTGCATGGAAAACGGTAAAATTTATGTAGTTCAGAGTCGTGCAATTACTTCATTGTTCCCTATGCCTTTGCCAATTCCGCAGGATGTTGCACTGCATGCTTATGTTTCCTTTAACCATTTTCAGGTTATGACGGATCCTATTTCGCCACTTGGAATAGACATGCTGAGAATAATTATGTCTTTTGACAAAGGAGCTAGAAGTGCCAAAGAATATAAATTTCTTAAATCTGCAGCAGGCAGGATTTATATTGATTTAAGTTTGCTATTACAGTACAAAAAGCTTAGAAAGGGAATACCTCTATTTATGAAAAATGTGGACGCACTACTTTCAGAAGCTTTAGTAGAACTTATAAACAGGCCTGACTTCGAAATGCGAATAAAAAAGGACAAGGAAACTGGAAAAGCATTCAGAAAATTCATTATCCCTATATTCATAAAGGCCATAAAAAATGTGACATACAGGAAACCAGAAGGCAATATAGAATTATTAAATGGTTATATAGAAAAGCGTTTGAAAAGTACAGCAGAAGTAGTCAATAATTCAAAACAGGGAATAGAAAAACTGGAAGCCATATACGAAGCCGCAAGTTTTTATAAGGATTTCAGAGTAATTCTTCCAATGATGGCTCCAGGAATAATAAGCTTTAAGGCTCTTCAAGGACTTGAGCAAAAGCTGATAGGAACAAGCAAATATGTTGATATGATAGTTAAAGGTTTGGAAGGTAATATAACTACTGAAATGGGACTTTTGGTTGGTGATCTAGCCGACCTAACGCGGAAGTCAACGGATTTGGTGAAGGAGTTTGAGAATGAAGACTATTTAACTTTGCATTATAGAATTAATAAACTTAAAGGTCATGAAGAGTTTAAGAATAAGTTCAATACCTTTATGGATAAATATGATATGAGAGCTGCCGGAGAAATAGACATGGCTAAAGATAGGTGGATAGAAAATCCTGAGCCTCTAGCAAAATCAATAATAGCCATTGTGAATACCTCAGAAGAGGGCATACACAGAAAAGACTATAAGGAGACCATAGAAAGGGCAAAGCAAGCTGCAAAAGAGCTCATAGAAGAAGTAACTAGGTCGCATGGGAAGATAAAAGCCAATATAGTAAGAAGACTCATTCGGGTTTTGAGAAACTTTTTGCCAGTTCGAGAGCATCCAAAATATCTTATAATGAAGCTCATTCTAATTTTCAAGAAGGCCTTTCTTGAAGAAGCAAAGGTACTGGTGCAGAAAGGTCATCTTGAGGAAGAAAAAGATATATTCTATGTAAGCTTTTGGGAATTATATAAAGCAGTTGAAAACAATGAGAGCCTTATAGAGCTTATTAAGCTTAGGAAAGAGGAATACCAGCACTTTAAAAAATTAAGTGCTCCACGTGTTCTAACAAGCGACGGTGAAGAAATCAAAGCAGGCTATAAAAGAGATAATCTACCAGAGGGTGCATTGGCAGGCATGCCTGTATCTTCAGGGGTCATAGAAGGAATAGCAAGAGTAATCACCGACCCTTCAAAGGCGTTTATAAATAAAGGTGAAATACTGGTAGCGCCCTTTACAGACCCAGGTTGGACACCGCTATTTATTAATGCAGCAGGTCTAGTAATGGAAATTGGAGGTCTCTTAACTCACGGAACAGTAGTTGCCAGAGAATATGGAATGCCTGCAGTAGTGGGAATTACGGATGCCACGAAGATAATTAAGACAGGACAGAAAATTAGGGTAGATGGTAATGCTGGGTTTGTCCTAATTATTGAGGAGTAGGGTGATTACAATGATTGGATTTGCAGGTCTATTATTACCTATGATTTAGATATTTACAAATAACATCGGATTAGTTACGGTGTTATTTTTGCGTTTTTGTAGTATTAAATTGGGTAAGGTAACTGTCAGAGTAAAATTTCGGGGGTTTTTACTTTTTTTATGTAAATTTAGAAGGGGAATGGTGGGGGAGTGTAGAAATATGGTAGTATAATAAAATTAATAATTAAAAGAGTGTAGGTGAGAGCTATGGACAATATTAAAAGTAGTAAAAATAAGAAAAAAAAGCTTTTTATAAGGGTTTTCTTTCTTTTGCTATTATTATTTATACTGGGTGCTGGTGTATATATGTATTTTTACTTGCAGAACTTTAGTGTCAATTCAAAGAAAAATAATATCAACCTTGTTGAAGCTAAAAAGGATGAGCCTGTAAATATTTTGGTAATGGGAGTGGATGTTGGTACCTTAGGAGACTCTAGTAAAGACAATGCTCAAAGAACAGATACTATAATCTTAATAAATTATAATCCTAAAAATAAAGCTATTAATATTGTATCAATACCTAGGGATACCTTAATTTACATAAATGGTAAAAAGAGAAAAATGAATGAAGCTCATGCCTTTGGTGTTGTATCCGGTCCCGGAAATGGAGTGAGATATCTTACTGATGCAGTAGAAAATCTCCTGGATATTAATGTTAATTATTATGGAAAGGTTAATTATAATGGATTTATAGAACTTATTAATGCTATTGGTGGCATTGATATGAAAATAAATAATACTATGAAGTATGATGATGAATCTCAAAATCTTCATATTGATTTTAAAAAGGGTGAAACCGTTCATTTAAATGGACAAAAGGCAATGGAATTTTTTAGATGGAGAAAAAACAATGAGTTTGATCCGAAAAATAATGGTGATATAGGAAGAATAGAAAATCAACAATTGTTTATAGGGAAGGTTTTAGAAAAAATTAAAAATCCTAGCATAATAACAAAATTAATAGGAATTATGCAGGTTATATCTAAGTATGCTGAAACTAATATGACGCCTTCTGATATATTAAGCTATGGCTTTATTTTTACAAACACAGATAACACTAATATAAAAACATCAATGCTTCAAGGTACACCAAAGTATATTGATAAAATTTCTTATTTTGTTTATGATCAAAAGAAAAATTTAGAACTATATAAAATATTACATCCAGTAGATATTGTAACAAGTCCAGAAAAAAATGTTACCTTAGACAAAGGTGGTTTAAATTTGCAGGTGCTAAATTGTACTCCTAGAACAGGTCTTGCAGCAAATTATTCCACTGCGATTGGTAAAAAGGGATATAAGAAGGTTGAAACTGGAAATGGTGGGAAATTACTAAAATCAAAGATTGTTACCTATGGAGTAGATAGTAAATATGATTCAATAATTAAAAGTGAATTTGGAATAAATAATATTGAAAGGGTATCAAAAAAAGCAAACTTTGATATGACAATAATGCTTGGAGAAGATTATAAGGCTAAATAAATTAAGAGTATACTATTAAATATATATTATTAAGGGATGTGAGTATTATAATTAATGATTATTGCTCTAAATGCCATGCATTGACAAGCATGACACTGACTAAAACAGAAAGAAATGAGAAAAATGATGAAGGCAAGATTTTTAAAATTATAACAAGTAGTTATCAATGCAACATGTGTAATACATTTGTAATAAGTGAAGATAAAAGAATACTTATAGGGGATAAAGAGGCATAGTAAATAGGAGGTAGTAATAATGCTTGATGGTGTATTTGAAATTATATTTGACATAATAGGAGAAGTGTTAACATCTATTAAACCTAAAGATAAAGGCTTAAAAAATATTAAAGAAAATAACAGTTATAATTTAAGACATAGCAATAAGATTAATATTTTTAATAAAGGAATGGATTACAATAAAAAACATGTAAATAGAGGTGTATATCACTCAAAAGAAATAAAAGTAATAACGGAAATAGTAGGATTAGATATAAAGAGAGGTATACTAAGTTATACAGAGAATGGAACAGGAAAATTAGTAAAAATTAATAAAAATATATATTAGTTAAGTAAAGCCCTATTATTACTAGTAAAATCCATGAAAAGCCTATAAGACAATTAAAAGCTAGTTCAAGCAAATATAATCAATTTATTAAGTTTAAATAGATTTATATAAAAATTCTAAGCATTTGTTATTTAAATATAAAAATTAAAGGTATAAAAACACCATGAGTAATAGAAAATAATAAAATACTAATTATTTAACAAATAAAATATTGAAGATAGGAGAAGTGTTTATGGACAATAAAATGAAAACAACTAAGAATAATAAGAAAGAAGATAATAACTTTAAGAAAAAGAATATTAAGCATGGCCATGAAGAAAGTGCAAAAGTAGTTTTTGATCATATGGAAAAAAATGAATTAGAATAAATATAAGAGAGTTCAAAGGACAGTATTGCTGTTCTTGAATTCTCTTTTATTATATATGGGATATAATGATATGTATTATAGAAGATTATTATTATAGTTAATGGACTTAATCTTAATAAAGAGGGATTATGAAATTGCAGTAATCTACAAATATTGAAGGATAATAATAAACTAATATCGAATTATATAAATAAATTATAAAAATTGAATTTTATAAACGAATATATGAAAGGTGTGAGAAAATGGCAAGCGCTATATTAAATAGTATAATGGGCTCATGTATCGCTGATGCTTTAGGTGTGCCAGTTGAATTTGTAAACAGAGAAAGGCTTAGAGAAAACCCCGTAATTGATATGCGTTCCTATGGTACCTATAACCAGAAAGCGGGGACATGGTCTGATGATACAAGCATGACATTATGTCTTGTAGATAGCCTTTCTAAGGGGCTTGACTATAATGATATAATGACGAATTTTATGAAGTGGATTAACACAGGAGACTATACTCCCTATGTCGAGGTTTTTGACGTAGGTAATGCAACAAGAAAAGCTTTGATGCGGTTTGCAGATGGAATAGACCCATTAGATTGTGGTGGCCTGAGCGATAATGATAACGGCAATGGGTCTCTTATGAGAATTTTGCCTATTTTGTTTTATCTTCAATCCATTTATGGAACAGAGTTAACTGAAAATGATGAGGCAATGAACATAATTCATAATGTTTCAGCACTTACACATGCACATAAACGTAGCTTAATTGCCTGTGGAATATACATTTCTATTGCGAGTAAGCTAATAGGAGATATGCAGCTTTCCATAGCGGTAGAGAGTGGTATTTATAGTGCGCTAGAATATTACAAAAAACATGATGAGTTTGTAGATGAACTGCATCATTATAAACGGCTCAGTAATAAAACATTTTCTAAAACACCAGTTAAAGATATCAAAAGTAGTGGATATGTGGTTGATACACTTGAAGCGGCTATTTGGTGTTTGTTGAATACAAAAGACTATAAAGAATGCGTTCTTTTGGCTGTCAATCTTGGTGAAGATACAGATACTGTTGCGGCGGTTGCAGGAGGGCTTGCAGGGCTATATTATGGTTATGAAAGTATTCCTAAAGAATGGATTTCTATTATAGCTAAGCATGATTATATAAAAAATCTTTCGGAGCAGCTTTATGTAACTCTCAGTAAAACATGCATTGAAAAGAGTAATTGATGGAAAACTAATAGTGTAAACATTAACATTAGAAAATAATAAAATTTTTTATTAGGAGATGATAATATTGAAGGCTAGTGAATTTTTAGAGTATAAAGACTGGGTTGTGGTTGGCGATGTATTAAATCGTTTGAAATATGCTCATAAAATATTGAATTCCTTGAAAGAAGCTGGGTTTAATGTAGTAGGTTTAAATCCATCTGTTAAAAATGGAGAGGCATATAACAATTTAAGTGATATACCATACAAGATAGAAGTTTTAAATTTATGTATTAATCCAACTAAAGGTATTAAAATACTTCAGGAAGCTCGCCAGTTAAACATAGATAAAATACTTATTCAACCAGGTGCTGAAAGTTCTGAAATACTTGACTTTTGTAGAGAAAATGGAATTTTAGCAATAGAGGGATGTACCTTAGTAGAATTAAGAAAAAGGTAAAATATAAGGGGGGGCCTTTCGGTTATTCCCCCCTAAGAACCTTACTTCTTTTAACTATTAAAAACTCTTTAATTATATATGATTTGCGACTTCATAAGCATCCCAAATACCATACATAATATTAGAAACCTTTCGGGCATCTCCTAATAGATAAATTTCTGGAACTTCAAATTCTAATTCTTTATATAGTGAATTTTCCTCTTTATATCCTACGGAAAGTATTACTGAATCACATTTCATCTTTTCTATTCCACTTTCTGTTTCCATTTCAAGAATTCCATCTTTATATGCTTTAACCTTTGAATTTGTTTTTACATCTATATTATTAAATGGAATTAATCTCTCAAGCATTTCACTATTTGCAGAACATAAAGGTCCATTTAATGCAAGTATCTTGTCTAAGGCTTCTACTATAGTTACCTTTTTTCCTTTTTTAGCAAGATGAAGTGCAAGCTCACATCCAACTAGTCCTCCACCAACTATAACAGTTGTATCTTTGCAGTCTTTCTTTTCCAATAAAATATCTACTGCAGTAAATACTTTTTCGTCATCTCCAAGTGGAAATACTTTTGGAGTAGATCCTGTGGCAATTATTACGCTATCAAAATTAGCATTTAAAATTTGTTCTTTTGTAACTTCACTATTTAAATTAACTTGAACCTGTAATTCTTTTAATGTGTGCTTATACCAATTAGCTAAAGCAATATCGTCTTCTTTAAAGTCTGGTGCTCCTCCGGGTATAAGATTTCCGCCTAATCTATCATTTTTTTCACAAATAACGGGTTCATGGCCTCTAAGTTTTAAAACTCTTGCTGCTTCACATCCGGCTACTCCACCGCCAACTATTAAAACTTTTTTCTTCTTTAATATTGGTATAAGTGCATTATCTTTTTCCTTACATGCCTGAGGATTTACAGCACAGTTAATCATTGAGTAATGTTGAATACGTCCCATACATCCTTCTTGACATGATATGCAAGGTCTAATTGATTTACAATTATTACTTCTTAATTTATTTACATAATCAGGATCTGCAAGTAATGGTCTCCCTAGACTTATAATATCACATGTTCCATTTTCAATAGCCTCCAGGGCCATATCTGGATTGTCCATTCTTCCTGCACACATAACAGGTACATCTACTGTTTCTTTCATTAATTTAGCATATGGTCTATATAATCCCTTTGCTTGATACATTGGTGGGTGACTCCACCACCATGAATCGTAAGATCCAACATCTGTGTCTAATGAATCATATCCATAGGATACAAGTAGTTTAGCAGCTTCAATTCCTTCTTCAAGGTCTCTACCTTTTTCAACAAATACTTCCCCCGGAAGTGCTCCGTCTCTAAGATCTTTAATAAAGCTCTTTGGTGAATATCTAAGAACTACGGGAAAATCTTCTCCACATCTCTTTTTAATTTCTTCAACTATTTCACGGGCAAAACGAAGTCTATTATCTAAGCTTCCACCATATTCATCAGTTCTATGATTAAATAATGACATGGCAAATTGGTCTATAAGATATCCTTCATGAACAGCATGAATTTCTACTCCATCAAAACCAGCTCTATTTGCATTATAAGCTCCATCTCCAAATTTCTTAACTATAGACTTAATCTCATCAATTGTAATTTCACGGCAAGTTTTATCTAGCCATCTGTGCTGAATTGGTGATGGTGCAACTGGTGGAAATTCTCCAAGGTTAGTAGGAATAGTAACTCTACCAAAACCACCTGACATTTGTAGAAACACCTTTGCATTATATGCATGTATTCTTTCAGTCATTTCTTTTCCTGTTCTAACAAATTGAACTGGATTATATGTAGAGCATGGACAATTCGGCATACCATGTTCTTCGACTTCATTATCAACAAAAGTAACTCCTGTAATAATTAGCCCTGTACCTCCTTTTGCTCTTTCTGTATAATAATCAATTCCTCTTTGATTAAATCCACCTTCACTGTCAGCTAGTCCCAGTGGCCCCATTGGTGCTAATGCAAAACGGTTTTTTAGTTCGCATTTACCAATTTTAATTGGTTCAAACAACTTTTTATACTTGTTCATATATACCCTCCCAAATTTAAATGATAATCAATATTTAAATTATTATATAATTATGTATTTTAAAATAGCTTATAACGCTATTAATAATAGTATGTTCTTTTATAATAAACATGTCAATACTAACATGTTTATTATTTTACGTTGTATTTTATTTCTCCTTAAATTATGGTAAAATAATAATAAGAAAGAATGAGGTGCTACTATATGAGAACATTAAAATATGCAATTTTAGGATTGATTAATAGAAAGCCATTAACTGGATATGATATGATGAAAGAATTTAATAGTGGATTAGTAGATTTTTGGTATACTAACCATAGTCAAATTTATCTTGAATTAAAGAAACTAACTGACGAATGTCTAGTTTCATACGAAACAATTATCCAAGGGGAAAAACTAGAAAAAAAATTATATACCATAACTGAAAAAGGAAAGAATTCTTTGCAAAAATGGCTTTTAAAAGATGAACCTTTAGAACATACCCCTAAAGATATTTTTAGGCTTAAAGCATATTTTTGTGATGAAATACCTAATGACACTTTATTAGCACAATTTCAAAGTGCATTAACCAAACATTCCGAAAGATTAGAATATCTAGAAAATACCATGGAAGAGCGTTTAAAGAAAAAAGATATATCTAAAGTATCTTCTCCTGAGTTTGGAGATTATATTGTTTTAAATGGTGCAATTATGAGAGAAAAAGCTTACATATGCTGGCTTGAAGATTGTATAAAAAAAATCTTATTATAAATGGGGTTTAAATATCTACAATTCAAATAAAAATATCGGGGGCCAGAGAGGTGAAAGCAATACCAAATTGTATATCGTTTAGTAGAATAATTTTATCTTTGATTTTGATTTTTATTAAGCCATTAAGCGTAGCCTTTTACGCAATATATATTATTTGTGGATTTAGTGATGTTTTGGATGGGTTGATTGCCAGAAAGACAGGGACAAACAGCATACTTGGCGCAAAGCTTGATTCCATGGCTGACATGGTAATGGCGGGTGTATTATTACTTGTGATTTATCCAATCGTAGATCCTGCAACGGTCATCATCATTTGGATTATTTCAATTGGTATTATCAGATTAGCATCCATGGCTGTAGCCCTGAAAAAATATAAAACCTTTGCAGGTATTCACACTTATGGAAATAAAATCACCGGATTAGTTTTATTCATATTTCCAATATTGCTTCCCTATATTCATACAACTGTGTTGATGTATATAATTTGTGTTGTGGCAAGCATATCAGCAATTGAGGAATTAATTATTCAGCTGACATCAAGTGAACTGCAATTAAACAAAAAAAGTATATTCGAAAAATCAGAAATGCAGCCATATCAATAATTTGATGTGGCTGCATTTATTTGTATTCTCTATTATTTGCACTGTTACACTTCGAGTATCAGTTTTTGCTACTATACTATTATAAAAAAATTTGATAATTTAGAAAATTAAAAAGGAATTATGAAAGATATGTAGAATAAAAGAGGTATGAAAGTATGAAAATATTTTCATACTTACTATGAGGCAATATATAACTTTTTAAATATAATTATATGAAAATGTTTTCATACAAGGAGGTAATATGGTTAATATAAAAGAAGTGGCTAAACTAGCAAATACGTCAATAACAACAGTATCAAGGGTTATTAATAATACTGGATATGTAAAGCAAGAAACCAAAGAAAGAGTACTAGAGTCGATAAAGGAGTTAGGTTATAGACCTCTTGAAAGAAGTATAATGTCTAAAGACACTAAGATTATAGGACTTATCGTACCCGATATTGAAAATCCTTTCTTTGGAAAAATCGCAAGATATATAAGTAAAATTGCTAATAAATTCAATTATAATATTCTTTTATTTAATTTTGAAGCAGCAGAAAACAAAAAAGATATTTATTTAATGGATTTAATTGAAAATAGGGTTGATGGATTAATTTATGCATCTTCTCATAGATGTAAATATGTTATTAATGCAGCTAAAAGTAAAAACATTCCTATTGTTGTACTTGATAGAGAAATAAAGAATGGTGAAATAAATTCAGTAGCTATAAATAATAATTATGGCGCTTTTATAGCAACAGAACACTTAATTAAACAAGGAAATAAACACATAGCATATATTGGTGGGGCAGTTGACATGGAAATAAGCAACAAAAGAAAAGAAGGCTACATTAGGGCTATGAAAGAAAATAATATGCCAATAAATGAAAATTACATATCTTATGGAAATTACAAAATGCAGAGTGGTTTTGAATGTATGGAAAAATTATTTAAAGATAATCCTGAAATAACAGCCGTTCTAGCAGCAAATGATTTAATGGCAATAGGAGCTCTAAATTATTTGCATAAACATGGAATAAATGTACCTAAGGATATATCTGTCGTAGGCTTTGATAATATTGAACTTTCAAGTAATATGGTTCCTTCATTATCTACTGTAGAGTATCCTATAGAAAGATTAAGCGAGATTGTTTTTGATTTAATTATTGGACAAATTAAGGATAAAGATAAAAATATTGAATTGGTAACACTTTTGCCTAAGCTTATAGAACGAGAAAGTAGTAGTTATGAAAGAGAATAATGGAAAGAGGAGATAAAATGAGAAAAAAAGCGATCTACCTAATTTTGTTACCAGGGATACTATTAATAACCTTGTTTTTAATAGTGCCTTTATTCTCAACAATTTTAGTGACGTTTAAAGGTGAACAGGGTTTTACTTTAGCCAGATACTTTGATTTTTTTTCTGATAGTTATAACATGAGTGTTTATTTAAGAACGCTGAGGCTTTCGGTTATAGCTACTATATTTTGTATTTTGTTAGGATTTCCAACATCTTATTATATATCTAAAACTAATAAAAATATAAAAGGATTATATATTATGTTTGCCGTTTTCCCACTATTAACAAGTCCTGTAGTTAGAAGCTTTAGCTGGATGGTTATATTGGGGAAAAAAGGAATAATAAACAATTTACTAATATATTTTAAAATTGTAGAAAAACCATTAACTCTTTTATTTAATGAATTCTCTATTGTTATAGGTTTTATCTACTTATTTTTACCACTTATGATAATGTCCTTAATTGGTGTCATGGACAACATAGATGATGATTTGATCGAAGCGGCCGAAAGTTTAGGAGCCTCAAAATTCACTGCTTTTATGAAAGTTATATTTCCATTAAGTATGCCTGGTTTAATAGTTGGCTCCATACTTGTTTTTACTGGAAGTTTAACCGCTTATACTACTCCTCAACTTCTTGGAGGTAACAAATCTAAAGTGTTAGCAACACTATTATATCAAAATGCAATGTCCTTATCGGATTGGAATACTACTGCAGTAATCGCCACCATTATGATAGTAACTACTATTGCTATTAGTAGTATAATCAGTAAATTTGCAGCGACGCTACAGGGAAGAGGTGAAGCATAAATGAAAAAGCAAAATAAGTTTTTGACTATATTTTCATTATTGGTATATATGTTTCTTTTAGCTCCTTTAGTAATAATTACTGTAACTGCATTTGGCAGTGATTCATATTTGAAATTTCCACCTAGTGGATTTTCACTAAAATGGATAGAAAATATTTTCAAAGTTGAAATGTTTATGAAGACTTTTAAAATAAGTATGGAAGTAGCAGTGCTGGGAACTACTTTAGCTTTAATTATTGGAATACCTGTTGCTTACGTATTAAGTAGATATAAGTTTAAAGGTAAAAAATTTTTACAAGGTTTATTTCTTTCACCTGTAATAGTTCCTGGTATAGTATTAGGTTTTTCATTATTAAAATTCTTAATTATAAATAATGACTTACCTGTATTTACCAGCTTACTATTAGGACATACTGTAATAATACTGCCTTATATAATAAGAGTTATTTCTTCTAGTTTAGAAAATTTTGATTTTTCTATAGAAGAATCGGCTGTAAGCTTAGGTGCTAGCAGATTAAAAACATTTTTTATTATTGTTCTTCCCAATGTAACTTCAGGAGTTATTGCAGCATTTATACTTGCATTTATTAATTCTTTTAATAATGTACCTATATCAATATTTCTTACTGGACCTGGTATTAGTACATTGCCAATACAGATGATGAGTTATGTAGAATATTATTTTGATCCTACAGTAGCAGCTTTATCAGTAATACTTATGGCAATGACAGCAGTACTAATGTTTATAGTGGAAAAAACCTTAGGTTTAACCTATTTTGCCAAATAACCTATATACGCATTTATCAGGAGGATGAAAAAATGAGTTTACTAAACTTGAAAAATTTAACGGTAGCATATGGAAAAAATACTATTTTAAAAGATTTAAATCTAGAAGTTGAGAAAGGAGACCTGATTTCTCTTTTAGGACCAAGTGGCTGTGGAAAAACTACAACACTGCGAACCATTGCAGGTTTTATTGAGGCAAACGCAGGTGAATTTATATTTAACGGTAAAGACTATACAAAAATACCTGCTCATAAAAGGAATTTTGGATTTGTTTTTCAAAGCTATGCATTATTCCCTCACTTAAGTGTTTTTGACAATATAGCTTTTGGTTTGAAGCTTAGAAAAATTGCTAATAAAGAAATTGATAAAAGAGTTAATGAAATTTTGGAGGTAGTAGATCTTGTAGCTTATGCTAAAAGACTGCCAAAGGAATTATCGGGAGGTCAAAGACAAAGGGTTGCTCTAGCTAGAGCATTAGTTATAAAACCTGATTTGCTTTTATTTGATGAACCTTTAAGTAATTTAGATGCAAAATTAAGAGTTAAGATGAGAGTTGAAATAAGAAAAATACAACAGGAATTAAAGATAACAACTGTATATGTAACACATGACCAAGAGGAATGTTTTTCAATATCAGATAAGGTTGCAGTAATGAATAAGGGTGTTATAGAACAGCTAGATAGTCCTCAAACCATTTACAAAAATCCTTCAACTGAGTTTGTTGCTAGCTTTGTAGGTTTCGAAAATTTTATTAATCTCAATTACTTAAACAGAACAGAAGAAAAGAAAATATTTAGGACTAACGAAGATAAGGTATTTGAAGTAAGAAATGAAAGTATTTCAAAAGAAATGAGCATATATAAGGGGGCAGTAAGACCCGATGATATAGAAATAATTAAGGAGGGAGGTAAAGAAAAAACTAATATGATTTCTGGAACAATAGGAATAAGTACATTTTTAGGCAAACAGTATCAATATGTTGTTGATACTGAATTAGGTAAATTATTAGTTAATGGTGATGCTAATAGTAGATTTGATGTAAAGGATAAGGTACTACTACATCTACCAAAAGAAAAAATTATTTTAGTATAATTTAGGGGGAGTATTAATGAAAAAAATATCTTTAATATTAACAGCAATTTTGACAGCTGGAGTTGTGTTTACAGGATGTGGAAATAAAAGCAATACCCAAAGCAAAGTAGTTGATCAAAACAAAGAACCAAGAACATTAGTTATATCAACTTGGGGATATAACGAAGATAAGTTAAGAAAAAATGTTTTTGAACCTTTCGAAAAAGCAAACAATGTTAAAATCGTTCTTGAAGTTGGGAATAACGCTGAAAGATTAAATAAAATAAAAAATATGAGTAATAGCAAAATAGATATTATTTTTTTAGCTGATTCATTTTCAATGGAAGGTGTAAAGGCTGGGTTATTTGAGAAAATTAATAAAGACAATATACCTAATCTTAAAAATATCTATGATGTAGCAAAAGCAACAAGTGCTGATGGATATGGTCCAGCATATACAATAAATAGAACCGGTATAATTTATGATTCAAAAGCTGTAAGTAAACCACTAGAATCTTGGAAAGATTTATGGCAGGCTGAATTAAAAGGCAAAATAACAGTTTCAGAAATAACTTCCACAGCTGGGCCAGCATTAATTGCCGCAGCAGCAAATATTGCAGGAACAACAATAGAGAAAGATTACAATAAGGCATTTGTAGAAATGGTGAAATTAAAACCTAATATTGTTAAAACTTATAGTAAATCCTCAGACCTCGTAAATATGTTTACTCAAGGAGAAATTGTGGCTGGAGTAGCGCAGGATTTTGCTTTCGGACAAATTAAAGCTGCGCTGCCAAGTGCAAAATGGTTAGATCCTAAAGAAGGCGCTTATGCTAATCTAAATACAATAAATATTGTTAAAGGCTCGAAAAATAAAGAACTTGCAGAAAAGTTTATTGATTGGAGTTTAAGTGAGAAAGTTCAGAAGGCTAATGCTCTTGATAAAATTGATTCACCAGTAAATGTTAATGTTATTTTAACTGAAAAAGAAGCAGAAGGTTTAACCTATGGGAAAGAAATAATAGCAGGTTTAAAAACTTTAGATTTGAACTATATTAATAGTGTTAAAACAAAGTGGATAGATAAATGGAACAAAGAAATATCAAACTAATTTTTGAAAATGAAGGTGATTCAATGAAAATAGACTTAATTATCAAAGGAGCAAAGGTTTTTAATTCTTACTTTAAAAATTTTTTCCAGGAAGATATTGCGGTTTTAAATGGAAAAATATTTTATGTTGGACAAATAAGTGAAAAAGATTTTTCTTGTGAAAAGATAGTAAATGCCCAAGGTAAATACGTTATACCAGGTTTAATTGATATACACATGCATATAGAAAGCTCAATGGCAACTCCTTTAGCTTTTTCACATGAGCTTGTTAAAAATGGAGTAACAACTATAGTATCTGAACCACACGAAATGGCAAATGTTTTTGGCATAGATGGAATTAAAGAGATGATAAAACTCGGAGAGGATGCAGAGATAGATATTTATTATGGAGTACCAAGCTCTGTACCTTCAACATCTATAGAATATGAAACTACAGGTGGAGAAATAGATCTAAATGAAATTAATGAACTTATGAAAAATGAAAAAGTTATATGCTTGGGAGAAGTGATGAACTATTATGATGTAATTAATAGTTCTGATAAAAAGATAAATAAGATATTAAAGTATTATACTGAAAATCATGCCAATATACCAATTGAAGGGCATTGCCCTAGACTAATGGGTCTTGAACTTTCAAAATTTGTATGGGCTGGGGTTACTTCCGATCATACTCAACAAACAGTGGAAGGTATTGAAGCTAGAATTAAAAATGGAATGTTTATTGAAATTCAAGAAAAATCAATGACTCAGCCAATTATAGATTATCTAATAAAAAACAATTTATATGAACATTTTTCTTTTGTTACTGATGATGTTATGGCGGATAGTTTTGTTAATGAAGGGCATATTAATAAATTAGTTAGAAAAGCTGTAGCTATGGGTATGAGTATAGAAAATGCAGTATATTGTTCAACTTATACTCCCGCTAGAAGAATGAATTTAAATGATAGAGGTAGCATTTCAACGGGAAAGATAGCTGATTTTTTATTATTAGATGATAGTAATATTTTTAAAATACATGAAGTTTATAAAAATGGAAAAGAAATTTTCAATAGTGATAAAGAATATAATGAATTTAAAAGCAACAAAACATTCTCACCACATTTTTACAATAGTATAAAGCTTAAACATATAGATGAAAGTAAACTTAAAATTAAAGCAAATATAAATAATGGCAAGGCTTTATGCAGAATAATGAAGATAGAAGATGGAAGTACATTCACTGATGAAATTTTTGAATACGTGAATGTTAAAGAAGGCTATCTCCAATGGGAAAACTCACCCTTTTGTTTAATAGCGGTATTTGAGAGACATGGAAAAAATGGGAATATAGGTTATGGACTAGCTACAGGAGATACAATTAAAAAAGGTGCAGTTGCGGCTTCTTATGCACACGATCATCATAATATTCTGGTGGTAGGAAAGAATTCTTCTGATATAGTTAAGGCAGTAAATTCAGTTATTGATAGTCAAGGTGGTTATTATGTAGTAGAAAATAATAAAATACTCGCCGGCATGGAACTTTCTGTTGGCGGGATACTTTCTGAAAAAGATATGCCAAGTATAGGAAAAGAATTATCAGAAGTTAAAGCTGCAATGAAATATATAGGCTACAAGCACTACAGTCCTATAATGTCCTTTAGTACAAATGGATTGCCAGTTAGTCCACTATTAAAAATAACAGATAAGGGTTTAATAAAATTAAGTGAGAATAAAATAGTAGATATTTTTGTGGAGGTATAATAATGACATATGAGGTAACATTACAAAAGCATATTCGATGTAAGCAGGGAGATGTAGCTAACTATGTTTTAATACCAGGCGATCCTGCAAGAGCTAAAAGAATAGCAGAGAAATTTGACTCTTTTGAGAAAATTTCAGAGAATAGAGAATATGTAGTGTACACAGGCATAAAAGATGGAGTTAGATTAAGTGTTTGCTCAACAGGAATTGGAGGTCCATCCACTGCAATTGCTATGGAAGAACTTTCAAAAGTAGGCGCACATACATTTATAAGAGTAGGTTCAGCTGGTGGAAGAAAAGAAAATATACCAGTAGGAAGTGTTGTTGTTGTAAATGCAGCTGTAAGGGGAGACGGAACAAGCAAAGAATACCTTCCTGTTATATATCCAGCTGTAGCAAATATTGAGGTTACTATTGCTTTAATGCAAGCTTCAAAGGAATATTTAGGTGATGAAAATTATTACGTGGGTACAAGCTTTACAAGAGATGCATACTATGTGCAAAATAGTGAATTAAATGAAAGTTTACTTGAAACTGATGTAGCAATTTCTGAAATGGAATGTGCAACAGTGTTCATAGTAGCATCTAAAAGAGGTCTTAGAACAGGTGCAATAGTTGGTACAGATTCTAACATTATAAAAAAACATCAGCTAACATTAGAAGAAAAAGATAAATTATATTGGGAAGCAGAAAGAAAGACTATTGATATAGCTATAAGTGCTATGATAAAGCTAGCAAAATCTGATGCTGAATAAAGAACACTATAAATATAATCACTATAGCGACTTAGATTTTAAGCTACTATGGTGATTTTTTTTTTGCCTTTAATTAAATAATGGATACTTAAGTAATATGAGTTATCTTATATTTGTGCTGTGGTCTTCCTATTTTACCATACTCAATTAACATTTGTACTTTGCCTTCCGTGCTCATATATTCTAAATATTTTCTGCAAGTGACCCTTGCAATTCCTAAAATTTCGCCTAGTTCTTCTGGCGTAGTATAATTTTCTCCTATTTGCTGAACTTGTTGCCATACGGTATCATAAGTATATCTATTTAGTCCCTTTGTTAAATCTAAGTTATTAGTATTTTCTTCTTCCGTAAGATCTTTGCCACTTGAGATATATTTGTCCAATTCCTTTTGTTCAATTTCATTTCCATTTTTGAAGTTATAAAATCTATCTTTAAATTTAAGAAGTGATTCTTCAAATCTCTCCAAGGTAAAGGGTTTGATTAAATAGTCCCTAGCTCCATACCGAAAAGCCTCTTGAATTCTATTAATAGTCTTATCAGCAGTAATTAAAATAACATCCACTTTTATTTCTTCGGCTCGAAGCCACTTTAAAAAGTCAATTCCATTTTCCTTTGGAAGGTAGATATCAAGCAAAATTAAATCCGGTTTTTGTTTTTCCATAAAGCTTTGTGCTTCTGTAAGATTACTCGTGGCCTTAATTAACTGGAAGCCATCCACCCTTTGCAAAAATTTCGTATTGATATCCCGTACCATAGGGTCATCTTCAATAATCATTACTCGAATCACTTATTTCAGCTCCTTTTCATTGGTATACTTATATCCCAACAGGTTCCATCCTCTACTCTAAATTCAATTTGTCCTTGCATTTCATCGATAATCCTTTTAACAATATACATACCAATTCCACGCTGACCGACTTTCGTAGTCTCACCAATCTCATATATGCTATTTTTAATTTCTTCAGCAATACCAGGTCCATTGTCCTTTATTTGAATTTTTAAAGATTCATCTAATTCAAAAATCTTAAAGCCTATAGTGCCACTGCCATCAGTTTTTACCTCGTCTAAAGAATTCTCAATTAAATTTCCAATGACAGAACTTAATTCATCTTCACTCATATATTGTGGTAATTCATTTAATTGACACTCTTCATCAATTTCAAATACTATCCTAGATTCTTCTGCTTTATTATATTTTGAGAATAGCAATGCTGCAATAGATACATTTTTGATTTGTTCTGTAAGGATATTATTGATCCCACTTCGATTTTTAGCAACATTTGATATGAATTTCAAAGCTTCTTTGTATTCTTCCAGCTGTATCAGGCCTGATATAGTATGAAGCTTATTCATGAATTCATGGTTTTGCGCCCTAAGGGACCAAGTCATTTTCTTTATTCCTGTGAGCTCATCTGCCATCTTTTTAACTTCCGTTAAATCTCTGAAATTCATTACTACCCCAATTACTTCATCTTTATCATTTTTAAGGGGATTATATTTGCATAAAATTGTTAAACCGGGTCTTACTTTCATTTCTATATTTTCATAATATTTTCCTTGCTTAAGGACTTCAGAAATTTTTTGCTCATAAGAAAGGTTTGTGATATTCTTGCCTATATCTTCTTTCTTAAGTTGCAGAATATCTCCAGCTTCCTTATTAAATAAGGTGACTCTTCCTTTTTTATCAACAGCTAAAATTCCTTCCTTCACACTTTCAATTACGGCTTCCTTTTCTTTTAAAATCCACGCTATTTCTTCCGGTTCTAAACCGAAAATGGCCTTTTTAATATTGGAGGACAAAAGAGTAGCTGCAATTATTCCTAAAATCAATCCTATTACTATGAAAGGTATAAATTCGTCTATCTTTAAATAGATTTCATTATAAACCTCATTAATTGGACTTCCTATAGCCACTGCTCCAATTTGTTTTCCAGATTTAAAGATGGGAGTGAATACTCTAAGAGAAGGGCCCAAGCTACCACTTGCCTCTGATACATATTCTTCACCTTTTGTGAGAACACGAAGTTCATCTCCACCCTCAAATTTTTTACCTATTTTTTCTTTTATAGGATGCGAATATCTTATTCCCTTCATATCCATTACTACAATATATTCAACTTTAGTTTTACGCCTTATATTTTCTATTTCATTATTTAAGGTTTCTTCATTAATTTGATCTATTCCTGCTAAATGATTTTGTACAAGGGAGCTCATTGAGACAGAACTTGCAATGTTTAAAAGGTTACGTCCCAATTGATCTTTAAGTATTATTTTCATCTGATTAAAAGAAAGTATGGATATACTTCCAATAGTTAAAAGCAAAATTCCTATAACAAATGTAGTGATCTTTGTTTTTAATTTCATAGTTTTCTCCTCTTAAATCTCTCACACTAAATGATACATTTATAAAAATTATACCATAGTTTTTTTAAAATAAAGGATTGTTAAAATTACTACATAGTTTTTTTAATGACCACAACGTTTTTTAAACTTGTAAAATATATAAACAATATTAATTTGTTGTTATGATAATACCAGACAATACGTTTACAAATATTATTTATGAAAACGTATAATTGATTTAACAAAGAGGAGAGATATAATATGAATTATTTTGAAGAAAGTTTAAAAATGCATGAAAAATATTCAGGTAAAATTGAGGTAAAATCAAAAGTTAAAATAGAAACAAAAGAAGATTTAGGGCTTGCATATACACCTGGGGTCGCAGAACCTTGTAAGAAAATATATGAGAATGAAGAAAACGTGTACAAGTATACTGCTAAAGGAAATATGGTTGCAGTAGTTACAGATGGAACTGCTATTTTAGGCCTTGGCGATATAGGACCCAAAGCAGGGCTTCCAGTTATGGAAGGTAAGGCTATATTGTTTAAGGAATTTGCAAACGTAGATGCCTTTCCAATTTGTTTAGCTACAAAGGACGTGGATGAAATCGTTCGCACAATACAGCTTATTTCTCCAGGCTTTGGTGGAATAAACTTAGAAGATATTAGTGCTCCAAGATGCTTTGAGGTAGAAGATAAGCTTAAGAAATTATTAGATATACCAGTATTTCATGATGACCAACATGGAACAGCTATTGTAGTTCTTGCAGGCCTCATTAATGCTACTAAAGTAGTTGGAAAGAAACTTGAGGATTTAAAGGTTGTTATAAATGGTGCCGGTTCTGCAGGAACAGCAATATCAAAGCTTTTACTCTCATCAGGAGTGAAAAATCTAATTGCATGTGACAAGGTAGGAATACTTTACAGAGGAATGGAAAAGATCGATGATGCAAAAACGGCCCTTACAGAAATAACTAATCCAGAAAACATTAAAGGAAATTTAAGTGACGCATTAGTAGGTGCAGATGTATTTATAGGAGTCTCTGCTCCAGGAATAGTTACACCTGAGATGGTTAAATCTATGAATAAAGATTCTATAGTTTTTGGAATGGCAAACCCAACTCCAGAAATAATGCCAGATGAGGCAAAAAAAGCAGGTGCAAGAGTAGCTGGTTCAGGACGTTCTGATTACCCAAATCAAGTGAATAATGTACTTGTATTTCCAGGGTTATTCAGAGGTGCCTTAGATGTGAGAGCAAAAGAAATAAACGAAGAAATGAAGCTTGCAGCAGCTTATGCTATTGCTAATTATATAAAAGATGAAGATTTAAATGAAAATAACGTAATTCCAAGTGCTTTAGACAAAGGAGTAGCTACAAAAGTAGCAGAGGCAATTGCTAAAGCTGCAAGAGAAACAGGTGTAGCAAGAATATAAAAAAATGAGGGGGTTAAAACAATGCAAATTCCAATTAAGAAAACTATCGATAAAATTCCAGGCGGTATGATGGTTGTTCCACTTTTTTTAGGGGTATTAGTTAATACATTTTTTCCACAATTTTTAAAAATCGGTGGTTTTACAACGGGATTATTCAGTAAAGGGGCATCAACACCAATTTTGGCTTGTTTTATGTTTTTAATTGGTTCACAAATTAATTTCAATTTAGCACCAAAGGCATTAAAAAAAGGTGCACTATTAATAACAGGAAAATTTATAGTAGGTGCTGGTATTGGTATATTTGTAGGAAAAGTTTTTGGTCCTGCTGGAGTATTAGGTTTATCCCCACTGGCAATACTTTCAGGATTAACAAATTGTAATGGTGGATTATATGCATCTCTTGCTTCACAATATGGTGATGAAACTGATGTAGGTGCTTATGCTTTATTGTCATTAAAAGATGGTCCATTTTTTACATTAGTTGCATTAGGTGCATCAGGACTTGCTCAAGTTCCTTTTATGGCACTTGTAGCAGTATTAGTTCCAATATTAATAGGAATGATTTTAGGAAATATTGATATTGATATGAGAAAATTCCTTGGAAGCAGTGGATTGTTATTAATCCCATTTTTTTCCTTCCCATTAGGTGCAGGAATGAATCTTTCAACTATTGTAAAAGCTGGAGGCCCTGGTATACTACTCGGAATAATAGCTTCCTTTACTGGAATAGGAGCTTATGTACTTTTGAAATTATTTAAAGAAGAGCCTATAATAGGACTTGCAACAGGGTCAACTGCAGGAAATGCTGTAGCGACGCCAGCTATTATTGCAGGAGCAGATCCATCATTAGTTGCAATAGCTACAATAGCCACAGCGCAAGTTGCAGCATCATGTGTAATATCTGCTATTCTTTGTCCATTTATTGTTTCTTATGCTTTTAAATTGCTTAGCAAAAATAAAACGAAAAAATTAAGTAATAAACTTGCTGCATGATAGAATATGATTTTTAAAATTTTATAATAAGAAGATGTTATAATAAACATGGAAAAAGTGGAAGACAATAATGAAAGAAGTGCTATATAATAGGATTTAAGTATCTTTTCCTATATTAACCCTTCTATCAGTATGCATAATCTTCTATGATTCCGTGTTTTTTTAGATTTTAAATGATAGAACTTAAAATACAATATACTAATGTTTGCTTGGACAAATATGATTTCGCATTTTGTGTCGAAGAATCTCATATAATCATGCATTTTCTCTTAAATAATTTTGCCTAAGCAAAACCACTTACTATTTTACCAAAATAAATCAATAAATACAAGTAGTGTAAAGAAACCTTTAATATGGGTACAATATTTTTTTATTGAACATGAAGTATAGATATTTGACAAAAAATATTAAACATTGTATAATTATGTATATTTACCACTAAATATAGCGAATATTATAACTATTTGATGATTATATAACCATAATATACAAAGATGTACATTATAGTTATAAAATATATAAGAGAAAACGAAAGGGGATAGAACTATGATAAAGAATGTAATTGTAAGAAAGCTATGCAAAAATTTTGCAATGGGAATAACTACTGCTGATATTGGTAAGCCTGATTATGAAAAGGCAATGAAACAACATGAGGCATATATAGAAGCTTTTAAAAAATGTGGATGCAATGTGGTGGTCTTGGAGGCAGATGAGCGATATCCAGATTCAACTTTTGTGGAGGATGTAGCTATTGTAACAGAAAAATGTGCCATTATCACCAAACCAGGTGCAGAGTCAAGAAAAGGAGAAGAAAAAGAGATTATTGAAGCTCTTAAAAAGTTTTATGTAAACATAGAATATCTAACTGGAGAGGCTTGCCTTGATGGTGGAGATATATTAAGGGTAGAAAACCATTTTTATATAGGACAATCTAAGAGAACCAATGCTGAAGGTGCAAAACAGCTCACAGAAATGCTTAGCAAATATGGATATACTGCTTCTACTGCAGATGTAAAACATATACTTCATCTCAAAACAGGAGTAGTTTATTTAGAAAATAATATTCTTGTTGCTACAGGAGAATTTAAAGAACAGAAGTTGTTTAAAGATTTTAGAATGATTAAGGTAGATGACAATGAAGCGTATTCTACTAACTGTATTTTAATCAATGGCTATCTTATTATTGCAACAGGCTTTGAAAAATCAAAAAAAGCATTAGTAGATGCGGGATTCAAAATCATCGAAGTAGATATGTCTGAGTTTGAAAAAATGGACGGAGGACTTACTTGTCTTTCGCTTAGAATTCCACAAGATTAATTTATAGGTAATTCAGCACCAATACTATGATCTAGTTTGTATATTTTTATAAATAACAATTTTAAAAAAGTTTATATAAAGTTAAGGAGATGGTTTCTGTATTATGAACAGGAATCATCTTTTTTTAGATTCCATTGAGATCACTTAAATATTGAAGGATAATAGCAGACTAATGTTGAATTATGTAAAAAGTGTATTAAATACGCACAAAGGGGTATTAGTTATGATAAAACAGTTTGTACCAGATGATTTTATAGTTCCAGAGAGATTAGAAATAGATAAGTTTAGGTTAAGAATGCTAACAGCTAATGATGTTGAAAAAGATTATGAAGCTGTGATGTCAAGTCGCGAGCATTTAAGAAATCCATTAGATTACAATTCATGGCCAAGGGAAAATATGACATTAGAAGAAGACCTACAGGACTTACGAATACATCAAGATGAATTTTTGAAAAGAATTTCATTTGCATATACTGTAATGAATATAGATGAAAGTAAATGTCTAGGCTGCGTTTATATTAATCCAAGTGAAAGAGAGATTTTTGATTCTGAAGTATATTTATGGGTAATAGCCAGTGAATTGAAAAATGGATTAGATGAGTTATTATATGAAACCGTGAAGAATTGGATAAAAGAAAAATGGCCGTTAAGGAAGGTTGCTTATCCAGGAAGAGAAATTAGTTGGGATGATTGGAAAACTGTGTAATTAATTATACAATAGTACCATTATATGTGTTATAATATTAAAAAATAGTAAATGAGGAGGTGTGTAAGTTGAATTATGACTTGGTAAATTTAATTCAGTTAATGTTTTTAGTGATATGCTTTGCTAGCATAATCTCTTATACTGTATACTCCTATAAAAATCTTAAGCATAAAACTGAACGAAATGTTACAAGAAATGTTTTAATTCAGTGGCTTGGATTTATAAAAAAAATACTTCCGGAAGATTATATAATTTATGAGAAATACGGTATGTGGATATATATAGAACGTTTTAAAATTGAAATGATGTTTTAGCCAAAATTATTTAAGGGAGGATATATATGAACATCATTTTTAATTTTTTAAGTAGTTTATTAAATTCAATTTTTAATTTTACTGGGGATTGGGGACTAGCAATAGTTTTACTTACGATAGGTGTGAGGTTATTACTATCACCAATGTCTTTTAAACAGAAAAAGTCTATGCAACAGCAGCAAAAGTTCGCCATAAAAATGCAAGAAATTAAGGAAAAATATAAAGACAATAAAGATAAACTTGAAGTAGAAGTTAAGAAACAATCTGCACAAAGTGCAAAAAGTATGCTAGGGTGTTTAGTAACTTTGTTACAACTGCCTATATTTATGACTATGTGGAGTGTATTTAACAAGATACCTGTGGATGTGGGAACATTTCTTATACCTTGGGTAGCAAGTATCAAGGTTTCAGACAGTTATTTTATAGTCCCGTTTATATATGTGCTTGTATCTTTAACTCCGAGTTTGCTTTCTTATGTGACATTATTAAAAATTGAAGGTCAGGCTACTATTAGTAAAAGTAATATTATAATAATGGCCGTAGTTGGTTTATTTGTTGCTAAAGCAGCTCCAATTGCAGTGGGTTTATACTTAATAACTACAAGTGTGTTTAACTTTTTAGAAGAACTTGTTTTTAGAATATATATGAAAAGTTTAAAAACTGAAATTCAATAACTATTAGACTGAAAATTTAGCAAGAGTTGCTATTCTGGCTACTCCACCATAAAACCCACGCCAGTACATAAAAGTAGTGGCGTGGGTTTTTATTTTTTATAACTGGTATTGTCTATAATATACATCGCTTAACAGCATTCTATATTATTCCCATTATAATAGACCTTTAGGCAGTTTCCATTTTTTAAATTAACTTTAATAGATATATCTCCTTCAGGTTCATTACATTCTTGAAACCCAGCAATATATTTTTTTGATTGTTTACTTTTCAATTTTAAATAATCTTGAAATAATTTTTCGTGTTTGAACATATTTAAGACCTTCCTTTAATCGTTTTAGAATCTATTTTTGTTGTATCCATTAAATCCAACATTGCTATTATAACATAAATAAATACAAAATTCTACACCGTAAGACAATTTACATCATGAAACCCATTTAAACACATTAATTATAGTGTTATTTTCGCAATTGTGTGAGCTGAAATATAATATTGCTGCTTATAAATATTTTTGACTATTTTGGAGGTTAGCTATTATGGAAAGTGTAAATATTAATGACACAATTAATAGTCATAGGTGATATTTATTTTGATATTGGAGAATATGAAAAAAGTTTAGATTGCTATAATTCTTCTGAAAAGCTTGCAAAAAAATTTACTCATAGTAAAAATTATTATAAAAATCTTAGCTTTGAGTACTATGCTGCAAAGATTTATAATAATATTGGCGAAATATATAGACTCCTTAAATGCTATGATGATGCTATTATATATTATAATTTGGCTATTAATCTTGATAGAAAGCTAGATTATAAAGCTACCTTTGGAATTGTACTTTCTAATCTTGGTAACTATGATAAGGCGCTCAAATATTTAAATGAATCCCTTATTTCAATATCCATATCTAACATGTAGAATAGCCTATATCTTAATTGACTTATAATCGAAGATATAGGCTATTCTATTTTAAAGGATAGATAATATTTTAGGAGCACTTTAATTGCAAGAGAATATACTGATAGGGAATAGTTCCATACTTCTAAAAAAATGGGGTATTAGTATGAATAAAAAGTACTTATCATGTATTCTCTTTATACTTATGATTATTTTAAGTGGATGTACTTTAGCGAATAAAGATAGTGATTCTGCGAAGCTGCCTATTGCAGACTCATTATATCAAAGCAATGTTACAGTTTTTCAAAACAAAGTCTATACTACTAATCAAGTTAAAAGTATTAAGGCTGAACCTCAAAATGATCAACATCCAATTGTTGAAACAACCTTCAAACAAGGTGATAAAGGTAATAAAGTGAAAGAAATACAGCAAAAGCTTAATAAGTTTGGTTACAAACTTTATGTAGATGGTGACTTTGGTCGCTTAACTTACTACGCTGTTATGGATTTTCAAATGAAAAATAAGCTACTGAAAGATGGTATAGTAGGTAGTTTAACACTAAAAAAACTTGATATGCCTGCAACACCAGGAACTATGTACAAACCACCTTTGAAACAAATACCTATATCTAAGGCTGTAGTTTCAAAGGATGAGTTGGAAAAATTTATAAACAGTAAAAACATAGCTAGCTTGACTTCTTATTTTATATGGATTGACTTGTCTCACCAACGAGTAAATGTCTTCAATGGCTCTAATAAAAAATGGGTTCTTGTTAAATCTATGGTTTGCTCATCTGGAAAAGCTAGCACGCCTACTATTAAAGGTAATTTTTCTGTGGGAAGTAAAGGTGACTATTTTATAGCAGATAGTGGAGCTAGGTGCAAATACTATACTCAAATAAAAGGTAATTATTTATTTCACAGCGTGCTTTATGATAATAAAGGCAAATATATTATAGATAGCACTCTTGGAGTTCCTGTATCTCACGGCTGTGTAAGATTATCTTTAGAAAATGCTAAATTTATATATTCTAATATTCCAGCTGAAACTGCTATTTGGAGCAACTAAAAAGTATACAAGTAGATTATTCGCAAATCATAAGAAGCAGGTACGCAACCAATTTATGGTTAGGTACCTGCTTCTTATAGTGATAAGAATAGTTAATGGATTAGAAAATATATTGCTGTCCAGGTTTTCTACAGAACAATGTAACATCGCTAACTTCAGGTTGCTGAGTAATAAATCTAGTTATTCTTTCTACTCCAAAACCTGCTCCAGCAGTCTTAAATAGCTCACCTTGTTTTGCAAGCTCGATATAATATCTAAATGCATGCTCATCTGTAGCTAGTTCTCTCATTCTTAAAAGTATCCTATCTAGTTTGTACTCTCTTTCTCCTCCACTTAAACCTTCACCAAATCCTAGTGGCCAAATAAGATCATAGTTTCTATAAGTTCCTAATTTATCTAAATCTTCAGCATCATAGAATTCTCTTTTATGATTTGTTAAGAAAAATGGCTGCGTTGCTGCTTTTGAAGCTTCTGCTTCGAAATCATCACCATACTTTTCCTGCATTTCATCCGTTGAATATTTTTTGAACGGTCCACTTATATTAAGATGATCTGTACCTACTCCAAGCCTAGTTAACTCTTCAATACAGTTTTCCTTCACAAATTTAAATATAAAAGTTATAATTTCTTCTATAAATTCAAGCACAGCTTCCATAGTACCTTCTTTAAATTCAAAGTCCACTTGAGTAAATTCGAATAGGTGCCTTGAATCCCCTCTAGTTGCCATTTCGAGTCTTATGTTAGGAGATACGATATAAAGACTATCAATATCTGAATTTAACATAGTCATTTGTTTGTGGAATATCATTGATTTCATAACATCGAATTTTTGTTTGTTATAAGTTAATTCGCAAGCTTCAACGCTATGGTTTAACGTATCTGTAATAGGAGACATCATAAGAGGTAATAATCTAGTTATTCTCCTCTTATACATAAATTCATCTACAGCTTTTAAAACTGATTGTTGAACGAATAATATATCTTTAATTTTCTTATTTTTAATTTTAGCCACTGCTCTTTCTAATATTTCTCTTTCTTCTTTTACTAACTCTGTCATTGTAATTCCTCCTAATAAATTTTTATTTGCATTTAACTATTGATAATATTGTAATGCATTGAGCGATTTATTGCAATATATTTAAATAAAATTTATTATATTTAGTAATTAAATAATAGAGTATCGTTTACATTGACATATTGTTAAAAAGTTGAATTTATTTAACGATTTTTTTGCTAATTTGTTAATTTAATTGATATAATGATATAAAGTATATAATATTATTGATTTTAATTTGTTATTTATATTAATTTAATAGGAGATGATGTTATGGGATTAAATGTTTCAGGCTTAGATGATTTAGACTATCAAATATTAAACGTTTTAATTAAAGACTCTAGGACTCCTTATCTTGAAATTGCAAGGCAGTTTCATGTAAGTGGAGGCACAATTCACGTTAGAATGAATAAAATGCAAGAAATGGGATTAATAAAAGGTGCGAGGCTTATTTTAGACACAAATAAACTTGGATATGATGTATGTTGCTTTATTGGAATCTTTCTTGATAAAGCTGCTTCATACCCTGATGTATTAGTAAAATTGAAAGAAATAAAAGAAATAGTGGAGTTACATTACACCACAGGTGCATATTCTATTTTTATTAAAGTTATATGTAAAAGCATTCCTAGTCTCCAAGATTTATTAATGAACAGGCTTCAGGTAATTTCAGGAATTCAAAGTACTGATACCTTTATAACCTTATCTCAACCAATAGATAGAAATATATCTCTTTAAAGCAAGGGGACAAATAAATATTTTATGCAACTTAATTATTTCAATCTTGCATAAATATCATTTGATACTCAGTCCGTTATTAATGATAACAAATGTGAATATAATTTACTTTGATATTTATGAGAGCTGACTGATAATGTCGGAGTGACGAGAAAATGCATGAATAGTTGATATAGAGTTAAAGAATATAATGGTCTATGCCTCATAACTCTAGTTAAGATGGTAGTTTTACTAAAACTAAACAAACAATACAAGTGAAAATGTTTACAACAAATGTTTATGAAAACATACCCTAAATTAAAATATATCATTAAAGTTTAATATTATTAAGAAGCTTGACTTCTGTTACAAATTCAAGTAAAATGACTTTTAATGATAAGTAAAAATTCATTATTGCCACAATATGAATTTTTATAGCTAGAAATAATATTTAATTAGGGGGTAATTTATGAACACAGTAAATGCTGCAGATACATCATTTATAATTTTTGCAACTGCGTTAGTAATGTTAATGACACCAGGACTCGCTTTATTTTATGGAGGAATGGTGAGAAGAAAAAATGTGCTTAGTACTACAGTACACAGTTATACAGCAATGGTGATTGTGTCAATTCAATGGGTTTTAATAGGGTATACACTATGTTTTGGAAAAGATTTTGCTGGATTTATTGGTAATTTTCAATTTTTAGGATTGCATGGTGTAGGATTTCTTCCAAACCCTGATTATGCGACTACGATTCCACAATCAGTATTTATGTTATTTCAGCTTATGTTTGCGATAATTACACCTGCTTTAATTTCAGGAGCAATTGCTGAGCGAATGAAATTTATTGCATTTGCCATATTCATTTTACTATGGTCAACACTAGTTTATGATCCAATTGCGCACTGGGTATGGGGCGCTGGCGGATGGCTTAGAAATTTAGGAGCTTTAGATTTTGCAGGTGGAAATGTTGTTCATATTAGTTCAGGTATATCGGCACTTGTTGTAGCATTAGTAATAGGAAAGAGAAGAAAAATAAAAACAATTACTCCTCATAATCTTCCTATGACATTGCTTGGAGCAGGAATTTTGTGGTTTGGATGGTTTGGATTTAATGCAGGAAGCGCATTAGCAATAAATGGTGTAGCATTAAATGCATTTATTACAACTAATACTTCAGCTGCAGCTGGTGCCTTAACTTGGAGTATATGTGAGTTAATTATAAGAAAAAAAGTTACGTCATTAGGAATTGCAAGTGGTATAGTTGTGGGACTTGTAGCAATAACTCCAAGTGCAGGTTTTGTAAGCCCCTTATCTTCCATATTAATAGGTGGAATTGGAGGCGCTTTATGTTTCTTTTTCGTAAGTGTAGTAAAACAGAAATTCGGCTATGATGATGCATTAGATGCTTTTGGGTGTCATGGAATTGGCGGAATTTGGGGAGGAATAGCTACTGGTATTTTTGCATCAAAGGCTATAAATCCTGCTGGCGCAAATGGGTTAATATATGGTAATATTAGATTAGTAGGAATTCAACTAATAGCAATTGTAGCAACTATTGCATACTCAGCTATAATGACCTTTATTATATTAAAAGTATTAAGTAAATTTATGAGTTTAAGAGTAACAAAAGAAGAAGAAGTAGACGGATTAGATGTTTCTCTTCATGGTGAAGAAGCTTATGGGGGGATAGATCTTTAACTTGCTAGTATTATTAACTCAAATATTAATAAAATAAAAGGGGGTACGAAAATGGAGGAAAAGCTTACAAAAATAGATATTATTACTTCTTCTAGTAAGTTTGAGGAGTTGAAGGAAGCCCTGAACGCAATTGGTATTAGTGGTATGACAGTGTCTAACGTTTTAGGTTGTGGAATTCAAAAGGGTCATAAAGAATTTTATCGAGGGCTGGCTTTAGACATTAATCTTCTACCTAAAATAAAGGTAGAAATAGTGGTTTGTGATGTTCCTGTAGATTTGGTAGTGGAAACAGCAAAAAAAGTATTGTACACAGAAAAAATTGGTGCTGGAAAAATATTTATTTATGATGTAAAAAATGTTATACGAGTTAGCAATGGCGCAGAAGGCAGAGATGCTCTTCATTATGATGATTGATTTCTTTTAAAATATAATAGTAATAGACCAACTTAATTATCTAGTTGGTCTATTTTTAAAAACAAAAATAATTAGCCACATAAACTTGGAGAAATACTTTTCCTTTGCAAAAAATTCTAGACTATAAATATAATTTAGTTTCAATCTTTCTATCATATTCTGACCAATTACCAGATTCTGTCTTATCTTTTACTTGAGAAATCTTATTCATAGTAGCATCTATTGAATCAGCATAATTAACTATAAATGATTCTTCCATTTTCATTCCTCTCGGAGAACCAAATTCAGGCTTTCCATGATGTTGAACTATACATCCCTTTATTCTAGTTATAAAATCCTCCGAATATAATGTTGGGTTTTCTCTAATAGCTTCATCTATTAATTCTACTCCAATAACAATATGACCTTCCATTTCTCCTCTAAGGGAATATTTAAAAGGACCGTCATAATATAATTCGTAAATCTTTCCAATATCATGAAGTTTTGCTGCAAGTAACGCTATTTCTGTTCTCCTCCATTCATATCTTTCACAAAGCAGAGCGGTCTTTGGCTAATATTTTCATTACCATTAAAGAGATTTTTATATTACTTTCACTTTTTACATCGCATAAAAAATTCACTTTTGTACTCATATTTTCCTCCAAATTAAATTTATTTTTCAAATATAGCATGTGTAAAAAAACTATTTATACTCATTACTAAACCATATTTATTTCTATCAAAAGCATACTTCAGCAGATAAATATTATCCGCTTACTCTATATTTTTAAGCCAGTCTATATTAAGGGTTGTAATTAAACTGTTAAAATGGACTAAAATAGATGCTATATATCTTGAGGATGTTGTTAAATATTTTTTTGATTTACAAATTCCATTGTCATTTATTAACAAAATAACTGATTTATTCCATAATATATGTTGTTAATAAAGTGTAAATATAGTAAAGTATTATTATGTTTTATATATAAGTGGGTATGCATAAAAAATATGAAAAAGAAGAAACGGTACGTAAGAAGTGGACAATCAGTACCTAAATAAATGATTTTGAAAATATAGTTAGGGGGGTTTAATTGAAAAAGTTTTTAATTATAGTGGTATCTTTAATGTTGTTGTTTTTAAATATTCCTGTAATTGCGAATGCAGCATCAGATATAACACAACCAACAATAACACTGTCAGAAACAAAAGTTAAGTCTGGAGATAAAATAAAATTTGAGATAGAGGCAAATGATACATTAGCAGGCCTAGCCGATAGTCCTGACAATGTAATATTAATTAGGAGCAGGGTGGATGGAGCTCAAGCCAGCTACTTACATCCCAATTATAATGAGAGTACAGGAAAATATGAGTTAGAATATATAATTCCTTCAAATATGTTAAAAGGGGAGTGGTATATAGATAAAGTTGTGTTACAAGCTAATGCAGAAAATAGAACTTATTATTATTCTAATATTACATTTACTGTAGAGTCCATAGTAAGCTTCAATTCAAACGGTGGTTCACAAGTAGAAGATCTGTCAGTTGAGTACAATGGGAAAGCAATTGCACCGTCAGATCCGACAAACGAAGGCTACACATTTGGAGGTTGGTATAAAGATAATACTTCTTTTTCAAACCTATTTGATTTTACAAATATAGCAATAACTGAAAATATAACACTATTTGCAAAGTGGACAATAAATAGCTACACTGTTACATTTGATAGCCAAGGTGGAAGCGAAGTAACAAGTAATATTTTAGATTATAACAATCTAATTACAGCGCCTGATACACCAACAAAGACAGGCTATACGTTTGGTGGTTGGTATAAAGAAATTGAATGTTTAAATACATGGAACTTTATAGTTGATAAAGTAACAGCAAATACAATACTATATGCAAAGTGGACAGACGCTACATTGAAAATTCCAACAAGACTTACTGCAGTATCCACGGGATATAACAGTATTAATATTAGCTGGGGCGCCGTAACTGGAGCGAGTGGGTATGAAATTTACAAAGCAACATCCAGTGCAGGCACCTATACACTAATATCAGAACTTACAGAAACAAAATATAACAATATTGGGCTTATAACAAATAGTACTTATTACTATAAAGTTAGAGCATATAGAATGGTTGACAATGTTAAAGTGTACAGTGACTATTCAACTGCGGTAAGCGCGAAAACAATATTAGCTAAACCCATAAATGCTAATGCTACCCGGAGTAGTTCTAAAAGTATTAAACTTACCTGGAGTAGTGTAACAGGAGCAAGTGGTTATGAAATATCTAGAGCTACTTCCATTACAGGAACCTATAACATATTAACAAGAACGGTATATTTATATTATACAAATCAAGGTTTAATAACAGGTAAAACTTATTATTATAAAATAAGGTCATACAGAACTGTTGGAAATGCAAGAGTATATAGCAACTGGACTGTAGCAACTAATAGATTAATCACAAATATTATTTTTAATAATTTAGTACAGCAGAATGCGGTATACGGAAAATACGCAGGATTAAAAGTAGAAATAAAAGATCAATATAAAAGCACTTATTTAATTAAAAAATCTAATGGCACTCAAATGTGGGTAGCTAGTAAAAGAGTTTCTATAAATGCAAACCCAGTTACTAATACAAAATACTTAGATAAAAAGCAACTTGAGACTTATGTAAATATAACAAGCAATTTCGTCAGTAATACAAATTACTTTACTTGGGTGGATTTGAATAGGCAAAGAGTTAGTGTCTTTAATGGCAGCGCGGGACGCTGGGTTTTATTAAAAACATATTCTTGTGCATCGGGTAACAATGCAACTCCTTCAAAGAGAGGATTATTCACAGTTCAAGATAAAGGATATTCTTTCGTTGCAGGTTCTGGAGTGTTAGTGAAATATTGGACAAGGTATAGTGGGAATTACCTGCTACATTCAATACTTTTAACTGCCTCTGGAAAAGTTTACGATGGAACGGTAGGAAAAAGAGCTTCTCATGGATGTATTCGTATGCCATTAGATATGGCAAAATGGTATTATGAGAAAATAACAAAAGGTTCATTAATATGGGTGAATTAAAAAACATTTGGGTATTATATGTTTAGAAATAAAAATAAAAACTGTATTGGAATTTTCCAATACAGTTTTTATTTTTCAGGTAGTCCATTATAAATACATTTAGTTTCAATTTTTTTATGATATTATTTTGAAAACTATCTTCAAGGAAAGCTTGGATGAAGGTTTGTTAATATGAGAAGACTATGATAATATATAAGTATATGAGGAAGACCCTATATTTTTTTTTGCAAATTATTTGTTACAAAAGTATAAATAATTCTGAAATAGCTTTTACAAATCAAAAATTACAAGGAGGTATTATATGGCTATCAAAGTTTGTATTATAGGCGCGGGAAATGGAGCATTTGCAGCAGCGGCAGATTTAACTCTTAGAGGTTACCAGATTACTATTTATGAGAATGAGCGTTTCAAGTCTAATGTTGAGGATCTAATGGAGACAGGTATAATTCATTGTTTTGGTGTGGGTCCTGTAGGTGATGCGAAAATATATAAAGTGACTTGTGATCTGGCTGATGCACTTAGCGATGTGGATATTATCATGCCTATTGCTCCTGCATACGCACAGGAAACTGTGGCAAAATCTCTGCTTCCATATATTAAACCAGGAGACAAAATCATCCTTACACCTGGGAGCACTGGTGGTTCTCTTATCTTTGCTAAAGTGTTTCATGACAATGGTAAACTAGAGGGTGTGAAGATCGCAGAAATGCACACACTACCTTATGCTACAAGAAAAGTGGATAACTGTACAGTGGATATTTTATTAATGTGCAAGATGATGTTTTTTGCTGCATTTCCGGCAAGATATAATCAGGAAATGTATGATCTTGTTGTAAAAATGTTCCCTTCAATTGAACTGGTTAAAGACGTTCTAGAAACTGGTATGAATAACGGGAATGCAGTGAGTCATCCAGCCGCCGTTGTACTAAATGCAGGTAAAATTGAATATTATGGGAAGCATTACCATTACAAAGAAGGGATTACACCCTCTGTTGCAAAGGTTAATGAAAAGATTGATGAGGAACGTCTCGCTATTTCCGCTATATTTGGCTATAAACCTATAAATGCAAGAGAACGTCTTTACAAAATGGGATATTGTCCAATGACTGACACGTTATATGAGAGCTATCAAGGAAGTCATGAGGTGTTTCTTCCTATAGAAGGGCCTAACGATTTAAGTGGTCGCTATTTGACTGAGGACGTTCCATGTGCTCTAGTGGCTATGTCGGATATTGCCAAGTTAGTTGGGGTTGCTACTCCAGTCATGGATTCGGTTGTAATTCTTGCCTCAGCTCTTAGAAGCGAGGACTATTGGACAACTGGAAGAACACTAGAAAAAATGGGATTGGATGGCATGACTGTTGATGAAATTAAAGATTTACTACAAAATGGCTATAAGATATAAATTTAAGAATTAACAATAACGAATGGAGGAAATGAAATTATGTTAGATATGCCAAATTGTCCAAAATGTAATTCAGAATATACTTACGAAGATAGAAGTCTTTTTATATGCCCAGAATGTGGCCATGAGTGGACTTTAAAATTAGAAACCGAAAATAGCGAAGATAAAAAAATTATTAAAGATGCAAATGGAAATGCCCTAAAGGATGGCGATTCTGTAACAATAATCAAAGATCTTAAAGTAAAAGGAAGTTCAACCGCCATAAAAATAGGTACAAAAGTGAAAAACATACGTTTGATTGATGGAGATCATAATATTGATTGCAAAATTGATGGTTTTGGAGCTATGGAATTAAAATCTGAATTTGTTAAAAAGGTATAAATGCGTTACGGGTGCTTTTTTTATATTTTACTATAAAAATTTTATAACTTTATTTGAGAAAGCATAGGATTTCCATCTTTATCTAACAATATAGTGGTTCCACCAGCATAATCTTCAATATTAATTAAATAGTTTGTTATTGTTCCTGTATCTGCAATTATTTTACAACATACTGCTAATACACCAGCATAATCATCTATAGTTTTAAATCTTTTATTTTGGGTTTTATCATTATTATTATTATTATTATTATTATTATTATAATTATTATTATTAAACATTTTTTCCTCCTAATATTTTTAATGCCGTAATAGTATATGAATTTGCCTTAAATATTATATCTTGAAAATTTACCAATATTCTTTAATATAGCCAAAAATTAAGGTTATATACTTCATGTATGAAAAAAGAAAAACACCATTATCTGGTGTTTTTTAATTATATATTACAGCCATTTTTTCTTTTTAAAAAATAATATTTGAATAAAAGAAATAATAATCATTATAAATATAATAATAAAATAACTGTATTTAGCACGTAGTTCAGGCATGTTTTCAAAATTCATACCATAAATTCCTGTTATAACTGTAAGTGGCATAATAACTGTAGTTATTATAGTTAAAAACTTCATTACTTTGTTCATGGAATTGGATAATTGCGAAGAATAAAGTTCTAAGCAAGATGTAACCATCTCATGGTCAGATTCAATTAAATCATATATGCGAAGTATATGGTCATATATATCAGAGAAATATAATCTATATTTCTCAGTTATAATATCATCATGTCTCAAGAGTGTATTTAATACTTCTCGCAAAGGAGAAATAACCCTTCTGAGCTTAATAACACTTTTTTTTACCCTCATAATATTATTAAGTGTATTTTGAACAGGGTTGTTCATGGATTCTTCTTCTAAAATGTTGATTTTTTCTTCGATTTCATCTGTTATAACAAATAATTGGTCTATCGCTTCATCAAGAATATGATACAAAACAAAATCGCTTCCATTTGAAACAATATTTAACCCATTGTCTACGTCATTTATGATCTTTTTTACTGATTTATTTTCCCCATAATGTATTGTTATAATATAATCCGAGCTAATATATACATATATGTTACTATAAGAAAAGGTATTATTTGCATGTCTATTTGATGTGGTAATAATTAAAAAATGGTAATCCGTATAGTCATTTATTTTACATCTCTTAGTTTTATGTATACAGTCATCGATAGTAAGATGATGAAAATTAAATTTACTTTGCAAAAACTTAAAATCCTCATCACTTGGATTATTAATATTAAGCCAAAACACCTCTTTAGTATTTGAGGTTTCAGAAAATGCTTTATCTGTGGTATTAAATTCACGTACTTTACTATTAATATAAGTAACCAATAAAATCGCTCCCCTTATTGAAATATCTAAAATAGATATATTAACTCTATTATATATTACTATTGATATAAACTCTATTATACCCTATATAAAAGTCTCAGATATATTGGACAAATTATAAAATTTACAGTAAAAAGCATTGATATTATAAAGAAACTATAAGATAATACATTAGTAAAGATTCAAAAGAAGATATTCTATGAGCCTTTTACGATTAAGAATTGGGGGATTACTTAATGAGAAATGATTTAACTGAAGGAAATATTTTAAAAAAACTTATAATTCTAGCGCTACCTATCATGGGGACATCACTGATACAAACAGCCTATAGTCTCACAGATATGATATGGGTTGGTCGCTTAGGATCTAGGGCTGTTACGGCTGTAGGTACGGCGGGCTTTTTCACTTGGTTTGCCTTCGCATTTATTACAATTCCTCAAATAGGAGCGGCGGTTGGTGTATCACAATCTGTAGGAAGAAAAGATTTAAAAGAGACCAAAAGCTATATACGACATTCGTTGCAAATGAATTTAGTTTTTGCTGTTATATATGGAGCTACAATGATAATTTTTAGAAAACAGCTAATAGGTTTTTTTAACATTAATGGTGCTGATATTGTTAGTATGGCATCTACTTATCTTGCTATAATCTCGTCGGGAATGATATTTTTCTTTTTACCACCTGTACTTACAGCAATATTCAATGGGCATGGTGACAGTCATACGCCTTTTAGGATAAACACAGTGGGACTTATGGTTAATATAATACTTGATCCTATTTTGATATTCGGTTTAGGACCATTTCCTAGAATGGGAGTTCCTGGAGCAGCTGTTGCAACAATTTTTGCGCAATTTGTTGTAACAATGATATTTATTTTAGTCATCAGAAAGAAAACTGATTATTTTACTGGATTAAATTTTCTGCTAAAACCTGATTGGAGACATATGAGAAAAATTGTTAAGTTTGGCTTGCCTGTTGCAATTCAAAGTGGAGTATTTACTTTTATAGCAATGATAATAGCAAGGATACTTGTTAGGTGGGGATCTACTCCCATTGCTGTGCAAAGCGTTGGGGCACAAATAGAATCAATATCATGGATGACAGCTGGCGGTTTTCAAACTGCACTAAGTGCCTTTGTAGGTCAAAATTTTGGAGCAAAAAAGTGGGATAGAATATATAAGGGGTATTTTACAGCCCTAGGTGTTATTACAGTTATTGGAACAATGACATCTTGTCTTCTAATATTTTTTCCTGGGCCTATTTTTTCTATTTTTATTTCAGAAAAAGCAGTAATAAAGGATGGCATAGTATATTTGAGGATACTTGGAGTTTCCCAGCTTTTTATGTGCATAGAAATAACAACTGCTGGAGCCTTTAACGGTCTTGGAAGGACAATTCCTCCTTCAATAGTAGGCATTGTGCTAAATGCTATGAGAATTCCAGGAGCTCTTTTATTGTCAACGGTTCTTGGACTGAGTGGTGTATGGTGGAGCATTAGCCTTAGCAGTATTCTAAAAGGCTTAATACTAACAAGTTGGTTTATCATGTTTCTCATAAGACATCCTGAAATTAAAGGAAGGGAAACTACATATAATAAACAAGTTTAAAATTTTACATCATAGCCAAAGTTATGATGTATATACCTTTAGCTTGGTAATGTGACAATATATGGAGTGGAATTTGCACTTCACAAATGTCGAATTTTGTGGTAAAATTACTTTTGTCACATTAGAATAATGAAAACCAGTTTGATATAACACATCTAAAGTGATCGTGTATTTATTGTTTCATTCCTAAAATCTAAGGAGGAATAAAAATTTATGAAAAAACTAATGAATATGTGGAATCAATTGAGCTTAGTAGTACGAATAATTATAGGTTTGATTATTGGTATTACTTTGGCTTTAACGATTCCAGAACAAGCAAAATTTATAGTTATTTTTGGTTCTTTATTTGTAGGTGCTCTGAAAGCGATTGCACCTATATTGGTATTGTTTTTGGTAATGGGAGCTATTTCTCAACACAAAACTGGGCATAAGACTAATATGAAAAATATTGTAGTTCTTTATGCTTTAGGAACACTTTTCTCTGGCTTTGTTGGAGTAATTGCCAGCTTTGCGTTCCCATTAACCTTAACGCTTGTTTCAGGCGCTCAAAATGTTACACCGCCTAGTGGTGTAGTAGAGGTTCTTAGATCATTATTATTAAACCTTGTAGATAATCCAGTAAAAGCACTGTTCAATGCTAATTATATTGGTATATTATCATGGGCATGTGTTCTTGGATTTGCATTGAAAAATGCAGCAACTTCAACAAAATCAATGATTCTTAATTTTTCAGATGCATTATCTCAAGTGGTTGTATGGGTTATAAGCTTTGCACCACTCGGAATCATGGGACTAGTATTTGATGCTATCGCTACAAATGGTCTCGGAGCATTAGCGAGTTATGGAAAATTACTTATACTTCTTGTAAGTTGTATGGTGTTTGTAGTTCTTATTATGAACCCAATTATCGTATACATTTGTATTCGTCAAAACCCATATCCACTTGTGTTTAGATGCTTAAAGGATAGTGGTATTACAGCATTCTTTACACGTAGCTCAGCTGCAAACATTCCTGTAAACATGGAATTGTGTGAAAGTCTTGGGTTAGACAAAGATACTTATTCTGTATCTATTCCATTAGGTTCTACTGTTAACATGGCTGGTGCAGCTGTTACAATTTCTGTTTTAACACTTGCAGCAGTTCACACACTTGGTATTAATGTAGATTTTCCTACAGCATTAATTCTTAGTGTACTATCTGCAGTATGTGCTGCTGGTGCTTCAGGAGTTTCTGGTGGTTCATTATTACTTATTCCTCTAGCATGTAGCTTATTCGGAATTCCAAATGACATTGCTATGCAAGTAGTAGGTGTAGGCTTTATAGTAGCAGTTGTTCAAGATTCTTGTGAAACTGCAGTTAACTCATCTACAGATGCACTTTTCACTGCAGCAGCAGAATTTGCTAAGTGGCGTAAAGAGGGAAAAGAAATCATTATCAATAAAAAAGTGGCGTAAAGAAAATAAATCGTTATTAAAAATAGAAACTAAATCACAGTGTTTTTTACATCTATTAAGCCCCCTATCGCGGTATAGTATCTGCGATAGGGGGCTTTCTTTTTTTAATAAATAATTATTGGTAATATTTTTCTTCACCTTCAAAACAACATTATTGTGAGCGATGCCTGCATTTGAAAATGTTACTAGATATCTAAATATTCAACTTCATTTCCACTCCATTTTATAAATTTCTTTAAATCACTAACTGATAAGTTCAATGTAGCAGTATTAACATTTGGATGTGAATTAATATATTCATTTTCCAAAATACTTTTATCCAGGATTAATTTCACAGAATTTGTTTCATCATTAATTAGACCAAATATACTAACACCACCTGGGGTTAATCCCAGATATTTCATTAGACGTTCTTTAGAAGCAAAACTCATATTTTTTTCGCCTATCTTCTTTTCAAATTCTTTAATATTCAATGTTTTGCTATCCTTAGTCACAATAAGATAATGATTATTTCCCTTGTTATTTCTAAGAAATAAATTTTTAGTATGTACTCCTCTCATATCCCCAGTAAACTCTTCTGCCTCTTCACATGTGAATACAGGTGGATGCTCTTTTTTTTCAAAATTAATATTTAATTCTTTGAGTACTTCATATACCTTTTTTTCGTTATCTGACATTTTAGCATCTCCTAATAAATTATTATTTGTAATAAATATATTTAATGGTAGTAACTTTATATGGTGTCATTAAATCTATTATATCATATGAATTAAATAATTTCTAAGGGGAACCCATTTGGGGATTCCCCTTAATTCATGTGTCCAAGAAGTATTTTAACTTTATAATAATATTTTTAAAAAAATAATTGTCCACTATAAGTTAAAATATTAAATTTAATGTTTAAATCATAATAGGGAAAGACAAATGAGAGTATTAAATTAAAATGAAAGGTTAAACTTATAGTATATTTAATTGCAACGCTTAAAATAAAAACCAATTTAGCTGAAAAACTTTATTTAATGAAATACTTTTATAGACTTTATATATCGATTTATGCACAGTATAAAACATATCCTAGGAGGAGAGAAAAATGGAAAAAGATTTTTTTGAGATATTAAGCATTGGAGAACAAGTAGAAATTATTAATAATTTAGGTGGTCTTAAAAAAGCAGAGGAAGAAATAGGGATAAACGCAAAAACAGTAGGAAAAGCATTAAAAAGAGCAAAATTTAGATATGATAGATCACAGAATGTTTATAAAATAAAAAATTACTCTGCTGAAGCAAACAAGAAACAGACGAATTCCATGGAATTAGACGAACTTAGCAGTCAAAAACTTAAAAGTGCCATCAACATGGATGAACTTAGTAATCAAAAGCTAGAGAGTGCCATCAATATAGATGAACTTAGTAGTCAAAAACTTGCAAATGCTATCAGCATGGAGGAACTTAGTAATCAAAAGCTAATAGATGCCATAAATATAAATGAAGAGGCAATAAAGTTTATATCAAAAAACATAAGTGAATTAAATGAAAAGTTGAATAACAATAAGTATCAAAGTGTTAGTAATAGTGGCCAAGAGTCTACAAATATCAGTCAAGCATTAAAGAGTTTACCGAAGACTATTGAAACACTAGAAAGAACTTTTAGAATTAATTTAGAAGTAGCTGAAAATTTTGATGAATTCTATGAAGATAATAAAGAGGCGAGAGTTCAAGACTTAATAAGCCTAGCTTTACAAGAATTAATTGATAAATACAAGTAGAGGGGGAATGAGTTAATTAAAAGTAAAAACACCTTTAATTAACTCTAAAGGTGTTTTTACTGAGATAGTTAAATATCGGTTAAAAATATGGATAATATCTATGTTGGTTCATTTCCATTAACTGTGTCGTTGAAACATATTTTTGCAATCTAGCATTTAAAACTTTCCAATTTATATTTTCAATAAATGTAGAAATATATTTTCTTTTATCTGTTCCAAAATCCATGAAATATGCATGCTCATAAACATCCATGATTAATATTGGATAAGAAAGCCAAACAGCACCAGTATCATGTGAGTCGCTTCCTATTAAATGTAACCTGTTATCAAGCAGATCAAAGGAAAGAATTACCCAACCCCTCATAGATAAACCTACATTGGTAAGGTAAGAGATAAAGTCATCATAAGAAGAAAACTGATTTATTATAGCATTATAAAGGGGGCCATAAGGAACGTTATTGCCTCCAACTATGTTTTCAAAATAAAGATTATGAAGCTTTACACCATTAAGTGAATAGGTTTCCCCCAGTTTTAAGCTACGCATTTTGGAATAAGTGGCATTGCTATCAGTATAATTACCAGGTATATAAGGAGTGTTCCAAATTTCATTTAATTTACTTACGTACCCTGAATACAATTTATAATGTTCATCTAGCTGTTTGATAGAAATGCCTTTGACTGATTTAAAATCAAAAATTTCTGGCTTTAAATTGTACATTAAATCCCCTCTAAAAAATATTATATTATATGATATGTAACAACCTGCCATTTAGGTGAATAAAATATAAAATTCATTGACAATACTAGACTTGACGCATAGTATAGTATTATAAGAATAATATTAATTTAAAATTACAATTTAATATTCTTGTTAGGTGAGGTTACTGTATAAGACACACGCTACTGCCCAGAAATGTCGAGAGACGCCAACGGGTCAGCAGGTATTACCGGATTAAGGTTTTACTTAATGTAGCTGAGTATCAAATCTCTAAGCTGTACAGTGCTAAAACTCAACGAGTGGAGATGAGCTATATTTTTTATGCTTTATTTTTCTACGCATTCTATCTCTTCACTTCGTTGTGGGGAGATTTTTTTTATTTTAATTTTAAGAGGAGCGTGATTATTTAATGGACAGTGGTCCCGAGCACGAAAACAATTTAATATGTTGGAAGGGATGGCACTCTATTAAACTATTTTATAGATGATATTGCATCCCTTCCTAAAAGGGGGAATGTAATATGAAAAATAATTTTTATCTAAGCAGAATTTTAGGGAATAAAGTATATTAAAAATTTTTGCATTACAAAACAAAAGGGACAATATGTTTTAGTATGTAACAAACTTGAAGAATATACTTCAACCAATACATTGTTTTTAAAAAAGCATATTATGGATCAACAGATTATAGATGTTAATGGGAGAAAGGTAGTTCGTGTAAATGATATTTCATTATCATATTTAGAAAAAGGAGCTTATGTAGTTGCAGTAGACATAGGCATAGATGGTCTTCTAAGAAGAATTGGAATTGCAAAACCACTTAAAATGTTAGGCCTTAAGGCACCTTCTAGGCTAATGCTATGGAATAATGTAGAGGCTATTATAACCTCTAATGAAAATATTGTTCTATCGAAAACCTATGATTCACTATCAATTCTTCATCCATCAGATCTCGCTGATATTATTGAAGACTTTGATGCTAAAACGGGACTTACTATTTTTTCCTCACTAGATAACGCAAAAGCTGCGGATGTTTTAGAAGAAATGGAAGAAAATGCACAAGTTAGTTTCATTGAAAGTCTATCTGCAGATAAAGCTGCAGACGTTTTAGAAAATATGCCTGCGGATGAAGCTGCGGACATACTTGATGGTATGAATGTGGAAAAAGTAGAAGAATTACTAAATAGCATGGAAAAAGAAGCTGCAGGCGATATTAGAGAATTGTTAGAATATGATTCAAAAGCAGTTGGAAGTCTTATGAGCACAGATTTCGTTTTCTTTAAAGATAAGGAAACTATAAATGAAGCAATTGAAAATCTAAGGATATTAAAACCAGAAGAAGATGAATTGTTCAGCCTTTATGTAGTAGATGAAAATGAAAAATTAATAGGAACTCTGTCCCTAAGAGACCTAATTATCTCTGAGCCAACTAGCAAAATAAGTGATATTATGAACAAAAAATTTAAATCAATGTTTGATACAGATAGTATTAAAGATTTGATAAAAAATGTTTCAAAATATAATCTTGTAGCTATTCCTGTTACGGACAATGAAATGAAGTTACTTGGCAATGTCATAATAAATGATATTATTTATGAATTGCTTAAAAACAAAAGAAAGGTTAGTTAAGGGTGGTATACTATGAGAGAAAAAATAAATTCAAATAAAAAACCTTGGCTTGTAGGCTTCATGGTATTTCTATCGGTGCTTGGTCCTGGCTTAATAACTGGAAGTGTAGATAATGATGCCGGTGGTATTTCAGCCTACTCTGTAGCCGGAGCTCATTATGGATATCTTTTACTTTGGACATTGATTCCCTGCTTCATAGCATTACTCGTAGTACAAGAAATGAATGCAAGAATGGGTATCGTAACTCAAAAGGGTTTAGCTGATTTAATCCGTGAAAATTTTGGTGTAAAAATCACTTTCTTTATATTTCTAGGTCTATTAATAGCAGATATAGGTAATACTGCCACTGAATTTGCTGGTATTGCAGGAAGTTTGCAGGTATTTAATCTTTCAAAATATATAACAGTTCCAATTGCAGTAATTTTAGTATGGCTGCTGGTTGTAAAAGGAACCTATAGGTCCGTTGAAAAGATATTCTTAGTATTTAGTGTGTTTTTACTTTCCTATGTTTTTTCAGCGCTTCTTGCTCACCCAGATTGGCACCAAATTGGAACTTCATTGATTAATCCTATACCTTCATTTAAAGGTGCTCATGGAGAAGGTATAGATGCTGCCTGGATTAGTACTGTAATTGGTTTAATCGGTACTACTATTGCTCCTTGGATGCAATTTTATATGCAGTCCTCTGTAATAGAAAAAGGTATTAAAATATCTGAGTATAAATATGAACTTATGGATGTTATCCTAGGATGTACCGTAACGGTGGTAGTAGCTTTTTTTATTATTGTAGCTTGTGCCGCAACTTTGCATAAAGAGGGAATTACTATATATGAAGCCAAGGATGCGGCAATGGCATTAAAGCCCTTAGCTGGAGATTTAGCATCAAGTATCTTTGCATTTGGGCTCTTGGTTGCGTCAGTATTTTCAGCAACAATTCTTCCACTGGCAACTGCATTTTACATCTGCGAAGCCTTTGGTTTTGAAGCTGGTGTAGATAAAACAATGAAGGATGCTCCAGAATTTTACGGACTATTCACAGCAATAATAATTATAGGAGCCGCAATTATTCTTATTCCAGGTGCACCATTACTTCAAATTTCTCTTGGCTCTCAAGTAATTAATGGAATGCTCCTTCCAGTAGTTTTAATTTGTATGATGCTTATGGTAAATAAAAAGGACCTTATGGGTGAATATACAAACAGTAAATTCAAAAACTGGGTCGGTTGGATTACTATAGTTATTTTAATAGCATTAACTATAGTGTTGCTATTCCAGTCCCTAGTTCAAATATTAGGTTTTTAATTAAACCGATCACCACAAGTTGTTAAAAAACAAATCAGCGGAAAGACCAATGTCTTTATGCTGATTTATTATTATTGCTCAAATAAGTATTAAAAATCATATTTATATGATTTAATGTAAATTATAAAGTTATAGATAAGGAGGTTGCTATTGTGGCAATGCAAGAAAAAGAACAAATAAATATTCTAATAGTAGATGATGAGGAAAGTATAGTTGAATTTATAAAAATGGGATTAGAGGCTGAGGGATATAGTATTCATACTGCATATGACGGCTTAGAAGCAATAGCTAAAGCAAAAGAGATAAATCCACAGATTATAATACTTGATATAATGCTTCCAGGAATTAATGGTTATGAAGTTTGCTTTGAAATAAAAAAATCCATAAAAACCTCCATAATAATGCTAACAGCAAAAGATGAAATAGATGACCGAGTCCGAGGACTTAATTTAGGCGCAGATGACTATATGGTTAAACCCTTCAGCTTTAAAGAATTAGTTGCTCGTATTAATGCACGACTTAGAAGTGATTTTCCAGAATTATCAGATATTATACGGGTAGGAGATTTTGCTATAGACGATGGAGCACATGAGATTATTTATAAGGATAGGCTCTTGCTGTTATCTCCTACTGAACATAATTTGCTTAAATACTTAATAGTTAATAATGGCTTAGTTTTAAGTAAACGAATAATTCTAGATAAAGTCTGGGGTTATAGCTTTAATGGTGAAGAAAATATTGTTGAAGTGTATATAGGCTACTTGCGAGATAAACTTCAAGATAAAGAGCATTGTATTATTCGTACTGTTCGTGGAGTTGGATATAGAGTGATAATATTATGAGGAAAATTCTAGATGCATTTAAAACAAAAAGTTTAAAATGGCAGTTATTACTTAGATGGTCCTTAATGTTAACGCTTTTGCTAATTATTATGGGAGCATCTCAATATTTTATAACAAGAAGTTATTTATTTTCAGCAAAAAATCAAGTTCTTGAGGCAAGATTACATGACTTGGATAAGACTAATTCACAAGATATAGAATTTACGGATGATGTAAAATCAAATGCAAATATTCTTGTTAATTTAATTTCGGACCGCAATACTAGTGTGGCAATAATTAATGAAAAAGGTGAGATTATATCTGAAAGTAAAGAAATAGATGATGATATAACGACCCCTCATCTATCACAAGATGAATATAAAAAGTTACTTAAGGAAAATGGAAAAGGTGAAAAGTATAAAATTGTTGAAGACGCAAATGACAATAGGTCTATGATTAAATTTAAAATAATTGATTCTGGACCTCTAACACTTGATTTGGTTCAAATAAGTACTTCCGTAGAACCGATATATATAATGCTACTTAACCAAATATATTTTTATATAGTGGCTTCAATTATAATAATAATTTTAGGTATGTTAATAGGTAGATCAGTAATAAAACATACTTTAAAACCTTTGTATAATATGACTAATACGTTAGACCTAGTAACAGTAGGGCAATTAAATATGCGATTACCTGTAGATAATGGTCAGGTTGAAATAGATAGCCTTTCAGATGCCTTTAATGGTATGTTTGAGCGGATAGAAATTTCTTTCGAAAAAGAGCAATATATAAAGGGGAAAATGCAAAGATTTATTTCAGATGCTTCCCATGAAATGAGGACTCCACTTACATCAATACATGGCTTCGTTGAAATTTTACTTCGTGGAGCAGCTAAAAATGAAAAACAGTTAGATTTAGCTTTAAATAGTATCTTAATAGAGAGTGAACGTCTTACCAAGTTAGTTAGTGAACTTTTAATGCTTGCTAAGCTAGACCAACAGGTAAAACTTGAAATGAAAAATGAAAATATAAAAAATATTATAGAAGAGGTGTATCCCCAACTTCAGATTTTGGCAGGTGAAAGAAAAATTGATTTAAAATTAAAGGATAACCTGTTGGTTAAAGCAAATAGAAATCAAATTAAGCAGATAATTTATAACTTAGTACAAAACGCCATACAACATACAGATGAAAAAAATGGAGTTATAAGTATTAGTGTAAACTCAATAGATAGTCCTTTAGGTTCCTTTTTAGTTCTTGAGATTAGAGATAATGGAACAGGCATTCCAGAAGGCGATCTAAATGAGATATTTGATAGATTTTTCAGAAGTGAAGTCCATAGGTCAAGAAAGCATGGGGGCTATGGATTAGGCTTATCTATAGTTAAGTCTATTGTTGATGCGCACCTGGGAGAAATCCATGTAAGTAGTGAATTAGATAGTGGAACTAGTTTCTCTATAACCATTAGGTTAGTTGAATGATGAAGCTTTTATTTTATATATAATTTTGGATAGACCTTATAATGAGGTTTATCCTTTCTTTTTTATAAGAAGACAGTGAAGTTTAGGTATTGTTTATAGACACAATTTATTTACTTTATTCTCAGTAAATTCTTAGGTAATTCTCAAGTTATTCTAAGTTTAGGTTTGTATAATTGAAAATATAGAAAGGAAAGCTAATAATTCTGATTTTAAGGAGGTAATTGATATGTTTTTTAGTCCACATCCTGTTAAAAAGGATGCTATAATAAAAGAATTTTATTCTCTTGGTACAATAGTACAATTTAAGGCATATGGAAATAAAGCATCACAAGCTATTGATAAAGCTATTGATAAGATTAAGGATATAGATAATAAAATGTCGGTTTTTAAAGATTATAGTGAATTATCAAAGATAAATATTAATGCAGGAAAAGCTCCTACCAAAGTAGGGGAGGATACCTATTTTGTTATAAAAAAGGCAGTAGAATATAGTGCATTATCCGGAGGAGCCTTTGACCCTACAATTAGACCAGTTGTTGGTTTATGGGGAATACAGACAGACCATGCTAGGATACCCAATAATGATGAAATTGATGAGGCGATTAATCTTGTAAATTATAAAGATATTATTTTGGATGAAAAGGTTAGTTCTATAATGTTAAAAAGCAAAAAACAAGAACTTGATGTAGGAGCCATTGCAAAGGGCTTCGCAGCGGATGAAGTGAAAAATATTTTTAAAAAGAATAAAATTGAGAGTGCCATAATTGACCTTGGTGGAAATATATTTGCAATGGGAAACAAAATTGATGGAACTCCTTGGAAGATTGGAATACAAGATCCCATTAGATCTCTTGGAGAATTCGTTGGAATAGTAAGTGTTAAAAATAAATCTGTAGTTACTTCTGGTAACTATGAAAGATACTTTATACGTGACGGAAAGAGGTTTCATCATATAATTGACCCACTAACAGGTAATCCTTCAGAGAAAGGGATATTAAGTACTACTATTGTTTCAGATCATTCAATAGATGGAGATGCTCTATCAACCTGTGCTTTTGTAATGGGCCTTGAAAGGGGCATGGAATTAATAGAATCGCTTAAGGGTGTAGATGCAATATTTATAACAGAAAATAAAATGATTTATACAACTTCTGGTATTAAAGAAAATTTCGAATTATTAAATAATAATTTTTATTATAAAAACTAATATGATTTAGAATGGGAGATATAGTATGAAAAAGAAGATATCAGAGATACAAATATTTAGGCATATTACACAGATTGCATTTTTTATTTTACTTCCAGGTTTGTTTGCATTAGCATTTGGTCAAGTAAAGTTGATTTATACCATGATTCTTAAAGGGAATTTTAATTTTATTCAAGCTTTTCCACAATTAATTGCTGCTGTGGCAATTATCCCCATTACTATATTCTTTGGAAGGTTCTTTTGTGGTTGGTTTTGTGCTTTTGGATCATTTAATGATTTTTTATATATGATTTCTAGTAAGGTATTTAAAACAAAATTTATAGTTAATAAAAAATTGGACACAATTTTAAAATTATTTAAGTACATAATTTTAGTGTTTATAATTATTGTTATTTGGACTAAAGGTAATACTTTATTTGATAACAGTAGCCCTTGGGATGCTTTTGCTCAAATAACTAATTTCCCACAAGCTATAGCAAATTATTTTATTGGTTTCGCACTTTTAGCTTTCATAACTCTAGGAGCTATATTTATAGAAAGATTTTTTTGTAGATATTTATGTCCACTTGGAGCAATATTTGCAATAATATCAAAATTGAGGAAGGTTAAAATATATAAACCTACAGAAAAATGTGGAAAGTGTAGAATATGTACAAATAATTGTTCCATGGGAATAAACCTTTATAAAAGGTCTGAGGTAAGCAGTGGAGAATGTATAAATTGTTTGAAATGCATAGACGTTTGTCCAAGAAATAATCCAAAAATAACTTATATGGATGAAAATCTAAATCCAGCATTTGCTAGTTCAATTGCAATTGTTGCCTTTGCTGCACTGTATGGTGGAAGCAGTGTACTTGGTAATGTAATAAGTGCTAATACTAAAGCACCAACTTCAATTACAAGTAATAGAACTACTAATCAAGGTGACAATACAACTTCTAATAGTGGTGATAATCAACCTCAAACAACTCAAAATAGCAATGATACTGGAACAACGTCTAATAGTAACAGCGCTAAAACAGCACCATCAAGTGTAGCTAATTCAAAATATAAAAATGGAACATATACAGGCACTGGAAATGGGTATAGATCTGATTTGACTGTGTCAGTTAGTATAAATAATGATAAGATTACAAATGTAGACGTTGTATCCACAAATGATAATTATCAGGAACCAGTAAATATTGTTCCACAAGAAATCATGCAAGCACAATCAACAAAGGTTGATGCCGTATCAGGTGCCACACATACCAGCAATGGAATTATGAATGCTGTGGCGGATGCATTGAGCAAAGCTACCATCTAATAAATATGGGAATTGTACGTTCTACATTTATTATTGATGAAAATGGAACTATAATTAATGTAGCATAACAAAAATTTAAACCCAGCGCTAATTAGTGCTGGGTTTTCTCATAGGATTAGATTTATTTACCAACCAAATACCAGTACATACTAATAAAAGGGCAATCATATTCTTAACTTCCAAAATATTTTCGCCTAAAAATATCGAAGAAAGCATTACCCCAAAGATAGGAATTAAAAAGTTATAAATTGATACAACTCCTACCTTATTGTATTTTAACAGCAAAGTCCATAATGAAAACGCTGTTGCTGATAAAATCGCCATATAAATTAATAATGCTGATGAGCCAGGCGTAAAATGTATCACTCTACCTCCAGAAGCTAGTCCTATTAATGCTAAAATTACTCCACCCATAAAAAGATTGTATCCCGTTACGAGCATTACATCTATATTCTGACTAATTTTCTTTCCATAAATAGCAGAAGCAGAAAAAATAAAAGCAGCAATCATTATAAAACCTTCACCGATAATATTAAATGAAAAATTTAATAAGTCCATGCTAAAATTAGCAATCATAACACCCAAGAATCCAATAATGCAGCCCATTATTTTTTTCATACTTAATTTATCATTTTTATATAGGTAATGAGCTAGAATAACACTAAAGAAGGTGCCCATAGAGTTCATGATAGCCCCTTTTACACCAGTAGTGTTTGCAAGTCCTATATAAAAAAAAATATATTGTAGCATTGTTTGAGTAATACCCAAAATAAATATTTTGAAAACATTAACCTTTGTAATGGCGAATATTTTTTTGCCAGAAACTTGAGCAACAATAAGTAGAATAATACCTGCAAGAGTAAACCTATATCCAGCAAATACAAGTTTAGAGGAAACATCTGCGGTTGCAATATGAAACAATATATACCCGTTCTTTACTGCAGGATATGCACTTCCCCATAAAAAGCAACATAGGGTTGCGATTATTGCCACTACTTTTTTATTAGTAAAAGTTTTTTTATTATCTAATTCCATTAAAATCCTCTCCTTATATGTACTTATCCATTATATACAAGTATAAAGGTATTTTCAATTATATAGGCTATATAAAATAATAAAGTGCCACTCACGTGGCAAGTGGCAAGCTGTTATTAAAATCCTCTACTAAAAGCTCGTTTTAGTCAGAATTAGTTTAAGGTGTCGAAAGTTAGCGAATTAATTGTTTGTTTATAAAATGATATGATGTTATATGATAAAATAAACATTAGAAGTTGCTATAATGATTTCAAAGTGAGAACTAATTAATTATGAAGACTTCAATAAAGCTAATAGTGGAGGCTAGACAGTATGATTACAGCATTAAAAATAGCCTGGAGATTTTTAATAAAAAGTAAAATTCAAACATTAATAATAATCTTAGGTATTGCCATAGGTATTTCAGTGCAAATATTTGTAGGGCTACTAAGCACAGGACTTGAAACCTCACTGTTAGATAAAGTAGTAGGTAATTCAACCCATATAACCATCTATCCTAAGAATAATAAAATAGGAAATTACCACAAAGTACAAGAAAAGATTAAAAAGCTTGATAGTAAAATAGTATCAGTGGCACCTGTAGTGGAGTACAATGCATCTATTAATTTTAACCACATGACAGAACCAATACAAATTAGAGGCTTTATTTCTAAAGATTTGGATTTATTATATAACATAAAAGATAAAATTTATAAGGGAAGACCCATTCAAAATCCTGGTGAAACATTAATTGGAAAAGAACTTAGTGAGAAATTAGGCTTGAAACTAAAAGATAATATTAATATAGTAACCCCGGATAGAAGAAAAATAACCCTAAAAGTGGTAGGATTTTATGATTTTAATACTATGAAGGTAAATAAAACTTTAGTTATTACAGATTTAAAAGCAGCTCAAGATTTAGCTGATTTTGGTGATTCTGCAACCTCTATGGAATTATCTACAAGTGATCCTTATAATGCAGATTCTATTGCAGCTAAAATAGAAAAGGGGTTAAATGACAAAAATTTAAAGATAGAAAACTGGAAAGATCAAAATAAATTATTAGTAAGTGCCATAATGGGCGAAAAAGTATGTAGTGTTATAATTCAACTTTCCGTAATGATTGCAACTGTTTTAAGTATAATAAGTATAATGAGTATTAGCGTGGTTCAGAAATACAAGCAAATAGGTATTTTAAAGGCCATGGGAATAAAAGATAGCTCCGCTGCCACTATATTTTTAATTCAAGCTTTTATATTAGGTGTAGTTGGTACTTGCCTTGGCGTGGGGTTAACCTATTTATATATAAAAGGCTTTAATAGATATACAGGTTCATCAGATGGAACCCCTCTAGTAACTATAATTATAAATTATAGTTTTATAATTAAAATATCTATTATTGATATACTAGCATCAACACTAGCAGCATTTTTCCCGGCTATAAAATCCTTTAAATTAACGCCAGTGGAGGTCATTAAAAATGGATAGTATTATAGAACTTACAAATATAAATAAGATATATGGAAAAAGAGTGAAAACGCAGGTATTAAATAATATAAATTTATCTATTGATGAGGGCTCCTTTAATTCTATTATAGGAGAATCAGGTAGTGGTAAAACTTCATTATTAAATATAATAGGAATGCTGGACAAGCCTACAAGTGGACAAGTAGAAATGGCAGGTAAAAGAATAGACAAAATGAGTAGAAGGTCTTTAGCCTCTATTAGAAATAAAGAAATAGGTTTTGTATTTCAATTTCATTATTTATTACCTGAATTTAATGCTATTGAAAATGTGCTTATGCCTCAAACTATAAGAAGTTTATTTTGCGGAAGAAAAACTCGTGAAAGAGCAAAAGAACTTCTTGAATTAGTTGGGCTGAGCGCGTTTAAGCAGAAGAAAGTATATGATTTATCAGGGGGAGAGCAGCAAAGAGTAGCAATTGCTAGGTCACTTATGAATAACCCTAAAATAATACTTGCAGATGAACCTACAGGAAATTTGGATTCACATGCTTCTGAATCTATATACAATATATTTAGAGATATAAATAAAAGACTTGGAACTACTTTTATAGTAATAACTCATGATGAAAGGATAGCAATAAAAACAGATAGAGTAATTGAAATAAAGGATGGTATTATTACCTCCTAAGGTGTATCCTTCTTCTTATCTTCTGGTAAGAAGTTTTTTTATACCTGTAACACATTCTCCATTTAAATCGTAAGCTATTATAAAATGCTTATATTAAAAGGAGTTGCTATGTATAATTATAATTATAGAGATAATATGATATACCCTGGAATTGTTTCTTATACAAGTGGAGATGTAACTGGGGATGGGATACCCGATAATGTATGCTTAACAGGGATAAAGACACCAGACAGCCCATTCACGCAAAATATTACCCTTGTAATACAAAATGGAATGTCAGGCAGGTTTACTATTATACCACTCAGTGATAATGCAGGATATAACCCTACGCTATTTTTAGGGGATTTTACAGGAAATGGTGTTAATGATATCTTAATAGGTATTACGACCGGTGGTAGTGGTGGGATAATGTACTACTATATTTATTCATTTATTAACAATACAGCACAATTATTGTTTGATTTTAATTTGTATAATGAGCAATACAAATATGATGTTACCTATCAAGACAACTACAAGGTTTACGTTGTTAGTAAGAAAAATAATGAAAAATATATTATAGATATATCAAATAAGGATGTAGATTATTTAAATGAAGTATACGACGAGAACGGAAAGCTAAAGAATCCAATAAGCGGATTTGTAAATCCACTAAGTGGCCTATATCCTGTTGATTTTGATTCAAATGGAGTATATGAGCTATTGGCCTATCAAAAAATAGCTGGAAGGTACAATGCAGACTCTTTAGGATATGTTTTGAATACTCTAAAGTGGAAAGATAATACGTTTATTTTGGATAATCAGCAGGTAGCTATTTTTGGAGCGCAATCATAGAATAGTAGCAACTGGGCGGAAAAGGGTACTGTATAAATAATTTAAAAATGCTCTTATGGTGTATAATTATACTATAAGAGTATTTTATTGTCATAAACCTCCTCTTTAATGAATATAGAGATAGTGGGGTGGTTAGATATGAATAGGACTATTGTGTGTACAGCGTGTGATAACAATAGAGTAACAATTGGAAAGGTTGGACAAGAACTATATATCAAGTGTTCAAAATGCGGTAATATAATAATGCAAGCAGTGCATCTAGAATCTTGGAATAAAAATATTGCTAATACATATAAACTTAGAATTAGTATTGAGGATGGTAGGTTAATTGAGGTAGATATGAGTGAAATAGAATATAACAATAAAAATGCTAAAACTTCAAGTAAAGAAGAAACAAAAATCAAGCTAATATATAATAAAAAATATGGATATATAAGAGAACTTGAAGAGGATGAGTCTACGGAAATGAGCATTTTAAATACACCAGGATACGGAGAAATTTCATAAGCACTAGGTACTTTAGTATCTAGTGTTTTAGTTTGCGTAAAAATATTCATAGAAGTTATTTTACTAGTGTATTTATAGATTAAACTAGTATAGATTAGGCAACAATATTAATAGCTAGAATATATCTAAAACCAAAAAATCATGTAAGTGATACAGTATAGAGAGGAAGGTTAGTATAATGGCAGAGGGTTACAATTTATATAACTTGAATCACACAGCAACTGCTGAGCGAGTAGTTAATAGTCAAATAGAGGAATTGAAGTCCGATATTGCATACTTAATTTTAGAAATGGAAAAAGTTTCTCATTTACCTAGTGAACTGAGCTTCACAACAGATAGAATAGAAGAGTTAAACTATCAAATAATTAAGTTGAAAGCACAGTTAGATAAACTAACAAAAGAGGAAGAAGACATATAACTTTAGTTAAGTGTCTTCTTATCCTTTTTTCTAAGTCTAGACCATGTTATAAGCAACAATATCAATACTATTGTACAAGCACCTGAAATCATAAATACAGCATCAGCTCCATATTTTTCTGCCACAAATCCAGAAAAAAGATTTCCAAGGGGAGCGGATCCAGCAAACACCAATGTATATACACTCATTACTCTTCCTCTATACTCATCTTTAGAATTTATTTGTAATGTTGTATTAGCTGTGGTGGAAAAAAACATATTAAATATTCCAGTTATAGCTAGACTTATAGCTGTAAAATAATATAAATTACTACTACCTGTTAAGATTAACATTATGCCAATTGCAAGGGAGCTTCCTATCATAAGCTTTTTGCTAGGACCAACTTTGCTTCTAAAAGACATAAGCAACGCTCCGATTAGAGACCCTGCGCCAAGAGCAGACATTAACATTCCATAGGTTTTTTCCGCCATATGTAGTACATTTTTAGTGAATACGGGTATTAAAACATTGTAATTGAAAACAAATACCCCCATAATGCTAATTAACATTATGGTTTCTAATAGAACAAGGTTATTTTTTATATATTTAAGTCCATTTTTTATTTCCTTAAACATGCTTTGTTCAGAACTTTTTTTTCTAACATAATTCACTGCTTCAATATGAACCAGTCCATAGATTACTGCCATAAAGCTAAAGCCATTTAATAAAAAACACCACCCTGCTCCAAGGTATGCCATAAGCATAGCACCAATAGCTGGCCCAATAATTCTTGCTAAATTAAAAGTGGCAGAATTTAAAGTAATAGCATTCATCAAATCTTCTTTTCCTACTATTTCTACAATAAAAGACTGCCTAGTTGGCATATCCAAAGTATTACAAAATCCAAGACATAAAGCCAAAGCAATTATATATCCATATTTTACAGCATGTGTAAATACTAATGCTGACAATATAAAAGCCAATAGCATGGATACTGTTTGAGTGAACACCAGTATTTTTTTCTTTGAAAACTTATCTGTTAGTACGCCAGCAAATAATGAGAAAAATGTTATGGGTAAAAACTGCATGGCTCCAACAATTCCAAGTAAAAGGGGAGAGCCGGTTAATGAAAGCACAAGCCAGGATTGGCCTATGGTTTGTGTCCAAGTACCTATTAAGGAAATGCACTGTCCAAACCAAAAGTATCTATAATTCTTATGTGTAATAGCATGAAAGTTATTGTAAATAAATCTTTTAGTAGAAGCCCTTAAGTTCATTTTTATCATCTCCTAATATGGTGCATCATCACTAAAATATTCATTTGTAAAGGCTATGGCATTTTCTCCCATTCTTTCTAATAAAGCTAAGGAGGTTTCTTTTTCCTCTTTACTAAATCCTAAGAACAAAATATCTGTCCAACCAATAAAGGCTTTTCTTACCATAGGTTTCATTTTTAATGCTTTCTCGGTAAGGTGTACGTTATATGCTCTCTTATCTTTTGCATCTACATTTCTAATGATATATTCGTCCTCCTCTAGCCTTTTGATAGCCTTTGCTGTTGTACCTTTATCAATCTTAAGGTAATCGGATAACTGTTCTTGCCTTATTCCATCTTTTTTGTATAATGCATTTAAAAATATATACTGACCCTTACTTATATTATACTGTTTAAGATTTCTTCCAACATACACATGGCCATACCTGTGCAATAGAGAAATCCATCTTGCAACAGAATTTTTATCTTCATTCATTATCTATACCTCCAAAATTAGTTGCATTTTCTACTAATTTAATTATAGAACATTATAGTTGCAAATGCAACTATAGGCATAAGCTTTATTGTATATTTTGTGAAGAGTATATAAAATAGCATAGAAGTATGCTATTTTATATACATGTAAGATATATGTATAGGAGATGAGCTTAATGAATAAGGAAGTTATACGATTTGGAGTTATAGGCACAAATAATATTACAGATTGGTTTTTAAATGGATCAGCGCAGGTTAAAGATTTTATTTTAACAGCAGTATATTCAAGAAATGAAGAAAAAGGAAAGGCCTTTGCAGGAAAATATAATGTAGAGCATGTTTTTACTGATTTAAATGAAATGGCAAAAAGTGATTTAATTGATGCTGTGTACATTGCATCGCCAAATGCAGTTCATGCAGAGCAAGCAATATTATTTTTAAATAATAAAAAACATGTATTATGCGAAAAAGCTTTTGCATCAAATACAAAACAAGTAATTAATATGATAGAAGTTGCAAAAGACAACAAGGTTATTTTAATGGAGGCAATGAAAACAACACAACTACCTAATTTTAAAATTATTAAAGATAATCTACATAGAATAGGTAAGGTAAGAAAATATTTTGGGAGCTATTGTCAGTATTCTTCTCGATATGATAAATATAGGGAAGGAATAGTACTAAATGCATTTAATCATAAATTATCCAATGGGGGATTAATGGACATAGGTGTTTATTGTATTCATCCTATGATAAATTTATTTGGTAAACCAAAGGAAATAAAAGCAAATGCTTTAATTTTGGAATCTGGAGTTGATGGAGAAGGAAGTATAATATTTAAGTATGATGAAATGGATGCTATTGCTATGTATTCAAAAATAACAAATTCAAAATTGTATTCAGAAATTCAAGGAGAAGATGGAAATATAATAATTGAAAACATTAATAAATTTGAAAAAGTAACAATAGTTTTTAGAGATGGAAAAGAAGAAGAGCTAACACAATTTCATAATGAACATGATATGTGCTATGAACTAGAGACCTTTATAACCATGATTAAAAATGGCGACATAGAGGGAAGCTCCAAGCTATTACAAATTTCAAAGTGGGTAATGGAGACAATGGATGAAACAAGGAAACAAATAGGTTTGGTTTTCCCGGCAGACTTGCAGTAAAATAAATTTAAATATGCCTCATAGGATAGTAGTTAAACTATAATCCTATGAGGCATATTTAAATTATTAGAAGTTGCCACTTGCCACGTGAGTGGCACCTAATATTCCTAATATTATTTTTAGACCTGGGTACAATATATAAGAAGAGGTGATTTTATGAAAATTAAGGTAGCGTGGTTTTTATTTTTAGGTATGTGTATCATAGGACACAATAGTACCACTAAAGCAATATCTACGGCAAAAGCTGTGAATATGCCACAAGAACAATCTATAATTGCTCAAAGCCATTTAAAAATTATAAATGCTGTATCCGCTGTTAAGCATGGAGGAACTGGTGTTATAACAATACAAGGAATACCTAATACTCTATACAATATAAAGACTTCATATAAGATAGAAAATAAAACAGTTTCAGTTATTCAATGGCGTACTACAGATAGAACAGGAGTGACTACATTTAATTGGATTGTTGGTAATGATACCATTGCTGGAACATATCCTGCAACGATCTCTGGTGGGGGAGATATATTGAATACAAACCACACAGTTGTTAAATATTGATTTATAAAGCCACAATCATATGCAGATATTTTTGCATATGATTGTGATTTTTGTTATTTAAGGGGAGTGTGTTACAATGAATGTTAATTAAGTCCAAGTACTATCTAAAAATACAGAGGAAGGGTGATGACTTATAATTGACTCACATATACATACGGAGTTTTCTAAAGACTCTGAAATGAAGCTTCAGCACGGTCTGGAAATTGCCAGAAGAAATGACATAGGAATGACTATTACAGAGCATCTAGATTTGAAATTTCCAACTGGAACAGATATTGCTTTTGATATAGATAAATATTTTGATGACTATGAGAAATACAAGAGTAGTAAATTTATGCTTGGAATTGAAATTGGTATGCAACAGATTTGTTTAGAAGAAAATAGAGATATAGTAAATAAATATCCTTTTGACTATATAATAGGATCCATACATGCAGCTAAGGGAGAAGATTTTTTTAATCCAAAAACTTATGAAGGTAAGACTAAAAAAGAAGTCTTTGAACAATATTTTTCAAGTATGGTGGATTGCGTAAAACAATACGATTTTATTGATAGTGTAGGACATATTGACTATATATCTAGATATGCTACTTTTCATGATAATGAAATACATTATCATGAATTTAAGGAATATATAGATGAAGTGCTAAAAACTATAGTACATAATGAAAAAGTGATGGAGATTAATACTAGAAGACTTAACAATGTGGTGGCATATAATAATTTAATTGATATTTATAGTGCATATAAACAAATAGGAGGGAAATACGTAACTATAGGTTCAGATGCTCATCATGCAGAGGATGTTGGTAACAATTTTGTGTTAGCTAATAGGATATGCGAGATATGTAACTTGAAACCTGTATATTTTAAGAAAAGAAAAATGGAGTATATGTCTAAATAGTTAATAAAATGTATTTTAGACGCAATCAAATAAATAGACAAGCCTAATGACTTCCTATTTATTTGAACGTGCCTTATTTTAATTTCAGCTTTAAGAAGTATTAAAACTGACCAATGAATCTTTAATTAAGTCACCTAACTATATTTTTAATATGCCAACCTTTGGTAAATTATCAAGTGTTTTTGAAGCACCATGGCAGGTCATAAAAGTCTCCGTGGCGTCACTACCCGCAGATACGCCAAAATGAGCACCGCCAGCCCAAGCCTCAACTGAACTTAGGTCATAGACTATTCCATTTACGGATACATAGGAAGGATTACTATTAATACCATTATACTTCTCTAATTCAGCAAGTGTGAATTCCTGTTGTCTAATAACTCTATCTACAAATGAATGGTTAATTGGAAATTTAGAATCCTCTTCTAATAAATCACTTATTTCACTAAGCTTTTTATTAAGTGAATTTTTATAAAAAATTTCATCATCAAATGTATTTGTATACATCATATTGTATTTACAATATTCGGCCTCTTTATAAATTTCATACATATATTGGTCCATATTAATATACATTTCAAATTCCCCCCATTTTTCATTAACAATAATTTTAGCCGTTTTTTCTTTTAACATGAATTCTTTATAAAGTATATGATTGTATGGGACGTTTAATAATCACTTGTTGTATTACTTATAATTAATTTTAAATAGTTGTTAAATGTCCCCAAATAATGTTAATATTATTAAGTTGCTAGTATGTTTTAAATTAAGGAGAAAAAAATGAGAAATAGCCAGTTAGTTAATCAAGTTATAGTATTATTTATTATTATGTCCGTAGGTTTTTATGCTAAGAAAAAGAAGTATCTTAACAATGCAGTTGATACCGGCATGTCGGAATTATTAATAAATATAACCTTGCCATTTATGATAGTTACATCATTTAATATTAAATATGAAGCAGCGATGATTAGTAACGCTCAAAAGATTTTAATATATTCTTTTTTAATACACATAAGTATAATATTTATTAGTAAGATGCTTTTCTTTAAGTTACCTAAAAATAAACAGCAGGTATTTAGGTTTATAACAATTTTTAGCAATGTAGGGTTTATGGGTTATCCAGTGCTTGAAAGTATTTATGGAGGTGTAGGTGTTTTTTATGCAGCAATATTCAATATTCCTTTTAACCTTCTTGTGTGGACAGTGGGGGTAATGCTATATACAGGAGAAAAGGATTTTAAATCCATTAGGAAAGCAATGGCAAACCCAGCGCTTATAGCAGTATTTATTGGTCTCATTTTATTCGTGTTTTCAATAAGATTACCTTTACCTATTGAAACTTCACTAAAACTAGTGGGAGCAACCACAACACCTTTATCTATGCTAGTTGTTGGTTCAATGCTGGCAGAAATGAAAATTCAGGATATTTTTTCTGACTTTTCTATATACTATGCTACTTTAGTTAGACTTTTAATAGTTCCAATGATTGTTTATGCGGTACTAAAATTAATAAAGGCAGATGAAATGCTACTAAACATATGTGTAATACTGCAAGCAATGCCTGCAGCAGTTTCAGCTGCAATAATTGCTGAAAAATACGGTGGTGACAGTTTGCTAGCCTCGAAGTGCATATTTATAACTACAATAGTTTCTGGAATAACTATACCGATAGTAATATTATTTTTATAGAATAAAGACTAAAAAAATGGAGGTTTTCTAAATGAAAGTTAATTTTACGGAGAATTTTGAAAAAGGCATGGAGTTTTTACGCACTCAAGGGGCATTCTTAACAGTGAAATCTGGTGACAAGGTTAATACCATGACAATAGGATGGGGAAGTATAGGCTATGAATGGAACAGACCTATATTCACAGTTATGGTAAGAAAGTCAAGATACACTTATGAACTTATTGAGAATTCAGACAATTTTACTGTGAGTATACCATTAAGTAGGGATTTGAAAAATGCATTAGCAGTATGTGGAAGTAAATCGGGGAAAGACATTGATAAATTTAAGGAGTGTAATTTATCCTTAGAAAAAAGTAGAAATGTGGATACTCCAATAATTGGTGAGTGTGAACTTCATTATGAATGCAAGATTGTATATAAACAAGAGATGAATCCGGAGCTTCTTTCTAAAGATATTGTAGAAAGCGCTTATAAAACTGGAGATTACCATACTTTATATTACGGAGAAATAGTAGAAACTTATACGAAGTAGAAAACCTTCCATATAAATATTTATAATAAAACAAAATTAAATAAAAGTCTTAAATAAAAATAGTACACAGAGTTTATAGGTGTACTATTTTTGTTTACCGTTAAATGGGTTAAGCTATCATTCATCAAATAGAGTTTTTTTCATATTTTGATATTTCAAAATATAAGAAGCTCTATTTGATGAAATTTTATTTAGGGCATAAGCTAATATATCAATTTCTGAGTAACTATTATATAGTCCAAAACTGATTCTTACCATTCCAGGACGGTATAAGTCAGGATTTGCTATGCGATTACTTACAAATTCACTAGAAATATTTAATAGCTTTACAAGGTAGGGCTGAGCACAAAAACATCCACTTCTGACTGAAATTCCCCATTCGTAGGAAAGAATTTTTGCAACTGTGGCGTGGTGTATCCCTTCAATATTAAAGGGAATTATACTAACCCTGTCAACTTCTTTAGAGGTGTCACAATAGATTTTTAAATTTGGAATATTTTTTATTTGTGAAATTGCATAAGTAGTCAATTTTTTTTCAGTATTCTCTACATTACTCATACCTATCTTACTAAGAGTCTTAATTGCAGATGCCAGAGCAATTGATCCTATAACATTTGGGGAGCCAGCCTCGTGTCTCTCAGGAGATTCATTCCACTTTATAAAATCATGAGTGACAATATCTACCGTTCCACCACCTACCATATCAGGGTCGCATTTATCTAAGATATCTTTTGGTCCAATTAATACTCCTGTACCAAAAGGGGCATACATTTTATGGGCAGAGAAGATTAAAAAATCTATATTATATTCCGAATTCTTACTATTCATAATAAAAGGAGCGTGAGGGATTAATTGTGCACCGTCCACAAGTAACTTTGAGCCGAATTTATGAACTAATTTAGCTACATCATAAATAGGGTTTTTATAGCCAGTTATATTTGAAGCACCTGTAATTGTAACTAGTTTTATATAATTATCGTATTTATTTAATTTAGCTTCTAAATCCTCTAAGGATAACCTACCAGCTGCATCTATAGTTATATAGTCTATAATAAATTTATCTCTCCAAGGTAGGTCATTGGAGTGATGCTCCATATCCGTTGTTAGAATAACATTTTTTTTATTTGGATCGTATAATAGGTTGGAAAGCTTGTTAAAGGCTTCAGTAGAATTTTTAACATAAATAACTGTATTATTAAAATCAGCATTAACAAATTTACTGACAGAATTTCTAGTATCCTCATATAATCTAGTAGTAAGTTGAGACTTAAACCCTTCTCCACGATGAATGGAGGAATACCAAGGAGCGAAATTAACAATATCATCCATGACGGACTTAAAGGGTGGTGTAGTTGCTGCATTATCAAAATTAATTGCAGTAGCACTTTTTCCAGATATAAGAGGGACCTTTTTGTTTACGCCAAGGATCAGATCTCTGTAGCTTGGACTATTATCTTTAGAAGACATAATACTCCTCCTTGTATAATTATTCACAGTATATAGTATTAGTTTCACGTGGAAAAGGTGCCTTTATTAATAATATATTCAAAACATGGATCCTGATTATTAACATAATTTTGTATAGTGAGAGCTATATTAACATCAGGTAAAAGTGATGGCAGGGTATCATCTTCTATAACTTTGTAATATTTAGTAGAATAGCATACTATAAGCCTGGAATTTTTTAAAGTAAATCTCTGCACCTCACCATAACAATTCCTCGCTTTCCCTCGATAGCTTGTTTTTGTTCTTACATATTTTTTAATAGTTTCACTAATACAATAGGTATTAATAATATTTTTATCATATACCTTGGACAATATACCTTGGACAATATACAAAATAATAGAGTTATTTTCATATGTTATAAATGTTTTTATACACTTATTTCTATTTATAATCATTGTCTTAAATATCTTCAAGTGCTATCCATCCCACACCTGAAGGAGTGGGCTTTCCGCACAAACATTGTAATAATTTATTTTAGAAAACTGACAAATTTAGTATTCTCTACACGCCAATACTTTTATGAGAACTTGATTTATACATTAACTATTTTATAAGCATCATTAAAATCAACAGTTACTTGCTCGCCAGTAACCATATTTTTTATAGTAGCCGTTTTATTTTCAGCTTCTTTTTCACCCATTAAAATTACAAAGGGAATACCTAATTTATCTGCATATCCAAGTTTCTTTACTAGTTTAGACTCCTCAAGGTATATCTCTGTGATTATCCCCTTATCCCTTAAAGAATTTGCAAGAGAAATTCCATAATCAATATCATTATCAAGTGGTATTACTAGCACTTTTGTTATAGATTTATTAGTATCATTTTTAAAGAATCCAGCTTCATTTAATTGATAAAACAATCTAGTAAGGCCAATTGATATTCCTACTCCCGGTAGTTTTTGTTTTGTATAATATTCTGCTAAATTGTCATAGCGTCCACCTGAACACACAGAGCCAATAGAAGGATATTCATTTAAAAATGTTTCATAAACTGTTCCTGTGTAATAATCAAGACCTCTGGTTATTTTTAAATCTATTTTAAAATTATCATCGGGAACTCCAAACAATTTTACATATTTAGTTACTATTGAAATCTCCTCAATACCATCTTTAAAATTTGCATTATTAATATTTAAATTCTTTAAAAATAATAAAATATCCTGGTTGCTTCCACTTATATTAATAAATTCAAGGACTTTTTCTGCAATTTCAATACTTAAGCCGTAATTTAATAGCTCCTGCATAACATTTGATGCCCCAATTTTATCTATCTTATCAATAACTCTTAAAACCTCTGCACTGTCTTCAATCTCTAGCGCTTCAAAAAATCCATTTAACAGTTTTCTATTGTTTATTTTTATGGTGAAATCCTGAAAGCCAAGATTATTAAATACTGAATATATAATACTAGGTATTTCAGCATCATTCAAAATATTTAAATTGTTATTTCCAACAATATCAATATCACATTGATAAAATTCTCGGAAGCGCCCCTTTTGGTTTCTCTCACCTCTATATACTTTACCAATTTGGTATCTTCTAAAAGGAAAAGTCAAAAAACTATAATTTTGAGCCACATACCTAGCTAAGGGAACAGTTAAATCAAATCTTAAGGATAAATCACTACTGCCCTTTGTAAATCTGTAAATTTGCTTTTCAGTTTCTCCTCCTCCTTTTGCCAGTAGAATTTCTGATTTCTCTATTATTGGTGTATCTATGGCCATAAATCCAAAGCTCTCATAAGTCTTCCTTATTGCATCTGCTAATTTATTAAATTGAATTTGATCCCCTGGCAGTAATTCCATAAATCCAGGTAAAATAGATGGTTTTACGATGTCAATTTTCATTTTTATTACCTCCTCTAAAACATATAAAAAAACCCTACGTAAGTGATGTAACTACGTGGGAGTGTCCCGGCAAATCGTTTTTAAAATTATACTATACATAATTAATTAATTCAACAATTAATACAAATTTCTTTATGTGTGAAACTTTACTTTAATATAAAACATGAATTTTGAGCATTATGGATATAGAGGTGGATTATTAATGAATAAATCATTAATATAGCTTAAAAATGGAAATAATAATGAAAAATCATGTAATTTATAGTTGACACGATTACTAGGATTTGATATTATTAATTTAGAAAGTATAGTAAAACACTCTACTTTAAAGGAGTGATTATATGAAATTATCTACTAAGGGAAGATATGGTGTTAAAGCTATGGTTGATTTAGCTATAAATTATGGCGAACAACCTATATCTATAAAAAGTATCTCCGAAAGACAAAGTATTTCAGAATATTATTTAGAACAATTATTTTCTTCTCTTAGAAAAGCAAAACTTATTAAAAGTGTAAGGGGAGCTCAAGGTGGTTATATACTAAATAGAGCACCAGAGGAAATAACTATTTACGATGTTATTAATGTACTTGAAGGACCAATTGAAATATCGGATTGCCTTGAAGAAGGCTCCTGTAATAAAATTGATTGTTGTGCTACCAGATTATTATGGAAAAAAATTAAAAATAGTATAGATAGTGTAACATCCTCAATAACTTTAAAAGATATTGTTGATGATTATAATGAAATTACATTAAATAAAGGAGTGAAACATAATGAATAAATCAATTTATATGGACCATGCTGCAACCACTTATACTAAACCAGAAGTTTTAGAAGAGATGATTCCTTATTTCACAACATACTTTGGAAATCCATCTTCAATTTATACTCTAGCAAGAGAAACTAAAAAAGCCATTGATGTTGCAAGAGATAAGATTGCAAAAGCTATAAATGCAAATGAAAATGAAATTTTCTTTACTGGTGGAGGATCTGAAGCTGATAACTGGGCAATAAAGGGAATAGCATCTGCTTATAAGCAAAAGGGAAATCATATTATAACAACAACAATTGAACATCATGCAGTATTACATACTTGTGAATATTTAGCTAAAAATGGATATGAAATCACTTATTTACCAGTAGATGAATACGGTCTTATTAATATTAAAGATTTGGAAAACGCTATTACAGATAAAACTATTTTAGTATCAGTAATGTTTGCTAACAATGAAATTGGAACAATAGAGCCAATAAAAGAAATAGGAGCATTATGCAGAAGTAAGAAAATACTTTTCCATACAGATGCAGTTCAAGCTGTAGGTCATATTCCAGTAGATGTAAAGGAAATGAATATAGATTTATTATCAATAGCTGCTCATAAATTTTATGGTCCTAAAGGCATTGGAGCACTATATGTAAAAAAAGGTATTAAAATAGATAATTTAATACATGGTGGTGGACAAGAAAGAAATAGAAGAGCAGGTACTGAAAATGTGGCTGGCATAGTAGGTTTTGGTAAAGCCCTTGAACTAGCAACTCAAAACATGGAAGCAAACAATAAAAAGTTAGTTTATTTAAGAGATAAACTTATGAATGGATTATTAGAAGTACCACATACAAGATTAAATGGACCAAGAGGAGAAAAGAGACTTCCAGGTAATTCAAATATTTGCTTTAGATTTATAGAAGGCGAATCTATACTATTGATGTTAGATGCAAATGGTATTGCAGCTTCTAGTGGAAGTGCTTGTACATCTGGTTCTTTAGATCCATCCCACGTTTTACTAGCAATAGGTCTTCCTCATGAGATAGCTCACGGCTCCCTAAGGTTAACTTTAGGTGATGAAACAACTGAAGAAGAAGTAGATTTTGTATTAAAAACAGTGCCAAAAATTATTCAAAGATTAAGAGATATGTCACCATTATGGGATGACTACTTGAAGAAAGGGGAAAATTAATATGATATACAGTGAAAAAGTTATGGACCATTTTAACAATCCAAGAAATGTAGGAGAAATTGAAAACGCTAACGGAATTGGTGAAGTAGGAAATGCTAAATGTGGAGACATTATGAAGGTTTATTTAAAAGTAGAAAATAATATAGTGACAGATGCAAAGTTTAAAACATTTGGTTGTGGTTCTGCTATAGCATCTTCAAGTATGGCTACAGAACTTATTAAAGGTAAATCTGTAGATGAAGCATGGACATTAACAAATCAAGCTGTAGCTGAAGCCTTAGATGGACTTCCACCAATAAAAATGCATTGCTCGGTGTTGGCTGAAGAAGCTATTCACAAAGCAATTAATGATTATAGAAGCAAAGCTGGACTTGAATTATGGGCTTACAAAGAACACGATGATATACATGCCGAGGTACACGGAGAATAGGGGATAATAGATGAAAAAAAAAGTAGTTATTGGAATGAGTGGAGGAGTAGATAGCTCTGTAGCTGCATATCTTTTGAAAGAGCAAGGCTATGAAGTTATAGGAATTATGATGAAACTCTCTGCAGATAATCCTGATTATGAAGAAAACGAAGGTGGATGTTGTTCTATTTCTGCTGCAAATGATGCAAGACGTGTTGCAGACGTACTAGATATACCTTTTTATGTTATGAATTTTAAGGATGTTTTTAAGACCAATGTTATTGATAATTTTATTGATGAATATATGGAAGGTAGAACGCCTAACCCGTGTATTGTGTGTAATAAGGTTATCAAATTCAAAGAATTTTTAAGGAAAGCAGAGGCACTTGGAGCTGATTATATAGCCACAGGTCACTATGCTAAAATTGAAAAACAAGAAGATAGATATGTACTTAAAAAAGCAGATGATAATAATAAAGATCAAACTTATGCTCTGTATAGTTTAACTCAAGATCAATTAAGTCACACTTTAATGCCTTGTGGAGACTATTCAAAGCCAGAAATACGCAATATTGCAGAGAGAATTGGCCTAGAAGTTTTCAGAAAAAAAGATAGCCAAGAAATTTGTTTCATACCTGATAATGACCATGGAGCTTATATTAAAAAGTATAGTGGTAGGGAAATAAAGTCAGGTAACTTTGTTGATAAGCAAGGAAAGGTTTTAGGAACACACAAAGGAATAGTATATTATACTATAGGACAGAGAAGAGGGCTAGGTATAGCACTAGGTAAGCCTGTTTTTGTTACTGATATTAACCCACTGACTAACCAGGTTGTTTTAGGAGACGAAGAGGATATTTTTAAAACTGAGCTTGTAGCAAAAGATTTAAATTTCATTCTATTTGATAAACTTGAGTCAAAGTTAAGAGTTTCAGCTAAGATTAGATATTCTGCAAAACCTCAATTAGCTACTTTAATTCCCCTAGAAAACAATAGGGTAAAACTTGTATTTGATGACAAGCAAAGAGCTATAACCAAAGGTCAATCGGTAGTTTTCTATTTGGAAAACCTAGTTGTCGGCGGAGGTATAATAGAGGAAGTTTTATAAATAAAGCTACTTTGGTGGATAATTTAAGCAGAGGGATATTTAGTTGAAAAACTAGGTATCCCTTTGTACTTATGGGAGAAAAGGAGAATAATAATGATGTATAGTGATAAGGTTATGGAGCATTTCTACAGTCCGAGAAATGTGGGGATATTAGGTGATGCTAATGGTATTGGAGAAGCAGGAGATCCTAATTGTGGGGATATAATGAAAATCTATATAAAAGTTGAAAATAATATAATAAAGACTGTTAAGTTTAAAGCTTTTGGTTGTGGCTCTGCCATAGCGTCTTCTAGTATAGCTACAGAGCTTATTAAGGGTAAAACTACAGAGGAGGCTTGGAAACTAACCAACAAATCAGTTATTGAAGCTCTGGAAGGGTTGCCTACCTCAAAAGTGCATTGCTCAGTGCTGGCAGAACAAACTATACATAATGCAATAAATAACTATAGGGAGTCACAAAAGCTTGGGCTTTGGGAAGATGATTTAAAATAAAAACTGAAATTTTTTCTTAGAGGAGGCTATAACGAAAAGTATATATCGCTAGGAATGCGTTCGCTTCGCCAAGTAATTCTACAATTTATATTATTTTTAACTGCTAAAACCCGCAAACTCGCTTCGCTCAGACATGCGGGTTTCTTTACGCACCTGAAAATAATATAAATTGTGAATTACTAAGGCTTGCTCAAACGCATTCTACGCGATATATACTTTTGTTAGCATCCTCTAAGAAAAAAAGAGATTATTTCAAAAGGTGATATTGTGTTTTACCATTTGTTAGTAATTATTCCTTCGGATTTTATGAAAATTTCGATGTAACTTTACATTAAGGGTATGCTCATAATTCTTAGTGTGATGAATAATAATCTGTATAAGTAATTATAATATGAACTATTCCGAAAATCGTTAAAGGTGCAAGAGCAAGTAGATTGTGAAGCCAGATTTCTGCTAAAATGAAATAAATCACAGGAAAAACAGTCATTGACATAAGCATAATAAAATTAGTACCTATTGTAAAATATGCTATCCAAAATCCATAGTATGATAATAATAATATTAACATAAAAATTGTATATCCGCATAATAATGGAGACTCTTTCTTACTGACCCCAAATATCAAAAGTGCAAAAAATATCGCTTGACTCCCATGTTCAATAATATCTAATAAGAAATGATTATTGGTTACTAACCTCTGACCGTTTGGGTCCGGTAATATAAAAAAGAGAACATTTGGTAGCATAGGTAATAAAAAGACTACTAACCCTTTCCATGAAAAACCTATGTAATTCTGTAAAAATTCCATTATTTTATCCATATCATTCTCCCTTTTCCAAACGTTCTAAGATTTCCTTGCTCCAATCAATATATAACTTTGCCTGACGTATACCTAGATTTAATACCCAAAGTATCTGCTTATGATTATTATGCATTTCTATGACTTGATTTAACTGTAGATCAAATAAATTAAACAATTGCAACTTTTGCTCTGATTGCTCTTTAAAATGAATGATATGTTTTCGCATTTCCTCCACATTTTTGTCAGTTGATAAAAACATTTTCAATAGGAATTCGCTTCTAGAAGTATCTTTTTCATTTTCTGCTTCCATCCACTCTTTTAACTCTTTTTCTCCTTTGAGAGTTATTTTATATCTAATTTTTTCACGTTTTATTTTTCCTGTTGATTTTGTGTTAGAAAAATCAATTAGTTCTTCTACTATCATCTTGCTAAGTTCTGGATATATTTGTCCAAAACTTTCTTGCCAGAAGAATGACATTCGTATATCTATAATTTTTTTCATTTCATACCCGCTTAGTTCTTCTTCCTGAAGAAGGCCAAGTAATACATACCTTGTTTTTTTCACTTATGTTCTCCCCTTTATTTCATTTTATAAGTAATTGCCTTTTTAGGACAGTTATCAACGCATGCCCCGCATAATATACACTCTTTGTCATCCATTGTCTCTATTTGAACTTTCTCTGACACATTAAGACTCATGGGGCAGCTCTTATCACACAAATGGCAGTTTACACATGCATCTTTATTTGCATGCAACTTAAGGCTTTTAATACTTAGCAGATTTCCAAGTTTACTTCCTATCACCATAAACGGTGCCATCCAGCAGAAATAGTGGCAAAAGATTCTTTTCCCAAATACTACAGACGGAATAAAAATTAGAAATACTACTCCATAATATATAATATACCCATAGATATTTGATACCGATACTCCATGGTCTGTCAGATAGAAAATATCTACTGTTAAACCTTGCTTTCCAAATATAAAACAAGTAATTACACCTATTATCCATACCAGCCAAATTACATATTTTATATTATTTTTCCATCCCTGCTTAGGATTTTTATCATTAATAAGCATTGTACATTCTTGTATTCCACCTGCCGGACATAAATACCCACAAAATAATCTTCCTAAAAAAATAGAACATATTAGCATTGCAAGAAATACAATGAAACTTCCAGTGATTATCCCTTCTATTGCCCCTTGAATAATTACATATGGTGAAAGATAATATATAGTTAGCGGGAACAGTAACATTGCACTTATTAAAGTCAACTTTCTGAAATTTTGTCTTTTCATAGTTGGTCCCCCTTTTATTAATATATCTTTTAGATATATATCTTAAAGATATATTAGCATGAAAATTTGAGTGTGTCAATTCTAATAGTCACAAATACTTAAAATAATAGTCGAATATTTATTTCCAACATTTATCTTTAGTTTATGTAATAATTCTTATCTTAATTGGAAAACATAACTATAAAGTAATTGTGTACATTTCATATAGGAGATATTATGTTTAAAAGCAAAGATTTTATATTAATGGATGTTGTGACTGCAGAGGGTAAAAAAATTGGGTTTATCAAAGACCTGTTAATAGATTTTAATAAAGGGAAGGTAATTGGATTTGAAGTATCACCTTATAAATTTTTTTTAAAAAATGTAAGCGTATTAAAAGAAGATATTATATATTTTAATAAGCATATGGTAGTGAAAAAAGTTGAAAAAAATAAATATCTATCTTTGCACAGTTTTGTTAATATGGATGTAATAGACAAATGCAACAATATATTTGGTATGGTTGAGGAGATTACTTTTACTCGTGATACCTTTGATATAAAGGGTATCATAGTGTCTTCAGGATTTATTATAAATATACTTAAAGGAAAAAGAATAATGCTAATAAATGAACTTATTCTTGGTGAAGAAAATCTTTTATACATTCCAAATTGTAATGAGTACTCTTTTAAAAGCGTGCCACATAACTTTTTTGTAGAGGGAAAAGCCAATGAAAAAAATTAACAAAAGAAAACTGACTATTACTATTATCTGTATTATTATTTTGGTAATTATAATCACTATGGCAATGAAAATATCTATTATTAAACAATTAATAAACCTAGTATTTATTTCTTTCATTGTGTCTTATATACTAAGACCTCTGTATATGCTTTTAATTGGAAAAGGTATAAATAAAAAAGTAGCTTCTTCTTTAATAATAGTTGGTTTAGTAGGTTTAGTTTTATTATTATTTATGTTGCTTATTCCAGCCTTATTTAGTGAAAGCTTAAATATGGATAAGTCAATTAATGACTTAGGAAATTATTTGACAAATATAAATATGAAGATAAAAGTAATAAACAAAAATAAAGTCATGAGTAGTATTATAAACACCATATACAACAAAGCAAATGGCCAAATAATTGTAATGTTTGATAAATTATTAAATTCTATCATGAGCCTTGGTGAAAATATAATAACTTATATGGTTTCGCCTTTAATAATATACTACTTTTTAAGCGATAGTGAAAATATGATCAATAAGTCATTAATAATTTTCCCACCAGAGAGTAGAAATGTAATAAAGAAAATCATAGAGGACATTGATAAGGTCCTGGGAAAATATATTATAAGTCAACTTATCCTATGTGGATTCATAACTGTTGCTAGCTTTTTAATTTTGATTTTTTTGAAAATAGATTTTCCTTTAATACTTTCCTTAATAAATGGAATTTTCAACATAATACCTTATTTCGGACCCATATTTGGGGTAATACCTGCTATTTTAATAGGGTTTTTAATTTCCCCTAAAACAGCTTTATATGTAGTGTTATGTTTTTTTGTACTTCAACAAATTGAAGGGGACATATTATCACCCAAAATAATTGGAGATAGTATAAGTATGCATCCTTTAACAGTAATAATATTATTACTGGTTGGTGGAAATGTTGGAGGGGTCTTAGGTATGATACTAGCAGTGCCTCTAGGAGTAGTAATTAAAGTTATATACAAGGACTTAAACTATTATTTATTTTAAGCATGACAAATATTTTTTTTTATATATTGTATATATTGATGTATTAAGGGAAAATATGCTATAATACATAATATAATTTAATACTTGGTAATGATAAGGATTAGTAAATATATTTGTGCATTTAGAGAGGAAGTGGTTGGTGAAAACTTCTTGGTAGATATATTGAAGCTGTCTTTGAACCATGTTTCTTGAGAGATATTGCAGTGTAATTAATTTTTATTAATTATATAGCGATATAATTAGGGTGGTAACGCGGAAAACTTTCGTCCCTTGTTTTAGGGAAGTGAAGGTTTTTTTATTATAGAAAATTATAAGCTTTTAGATTCTAGAACAAAAATATGATAAATAAACGGAGGAGATATTATGGAAAAATTAGGATTAAATGAAATTAGAGAATCATTTCTCAAATTTTTTGAAGGTAAAGACCATCTTAGACTAGATAGCTTTCCTCTAGTACCTAAGAATGACACTAGTTTATTACTTGTAAATGCAGGTATGCAACCACTTAAACCATATTTTACAGGAATACAAACGCCACCAAGTAATAGAATAACTACTTGTCAAAAATGTATTAGAACAGGAGATATCGAGAATGTAGGAAAGACCTCAAGACATGGTACTTTTTTTGAGATGCTTGGAAATTTTTCTTTCGGGGATTATTTTAAGAAAGAAATTATTCCATGGGCTTGGGAGTATGCAACAGAGGTTTTGAAAATACCAAAAGAAAATATATATGTAACTATATATTTAGAGGATGATGAGGCTTTTGATATATGGAGCAAAAATACAGATATCGATGCTGCACGTATTTTTAGATTAGGAAAAGAAGATAACTTTTGGGAAATAGGGCAAGGACCATGTGGACCATGTTCAGAGATACACTTTGATAGAAATATAGAACTCGGCCAAATAAAAACTGCAGAAGAGTTTGTTAAGGCAGGAAATGATGATAGGGTAATAGAATTTTGGAATTTAGTATTTACTCAATTTGACAAGGATGATGCAGGTAATTATAACAAATTAAAGAATCCTAATATAGATACAGGTATGGGTCTTGAGAGAATAGCTTCTATTATGCAAGGTACTAATAGCATCTTTGAAGTAGATACTATAAAAAATATTTTACAAGAAGTTTCAAGGGTATCAAAGGTAAAATATGGAGAAACCTGTAAAGAGGATATATCACTCCGAATTATAACAGACCATGTTAGGAGCACAACTTTCATGATAAGTGATGGGGTACTTCCCTCTAATGAGGGAAGAGGCTATGTTCTTAGACGTCTACTTAGACGTGCAGCAAGACATGGTAGATTACTTGGAGTTAAAAATGCTTTTTTAAATAAACTTTGTAGTACTGTTATTGAAAATTCGTTTAAAGCATACCCTGAATTAAAAGAAAAAGCAGGTTATATTAAAAAGGTTATTAAACTTGAAGAGGAAAGATTTTCAGAAACTTTAGATTCTGGTATGGATATTTTAAAAGTTTATATAGAAGAGCTAGAAAGCAATAACAATAAGATCTTAAGTGGAGATAAAGCTTTTAAATTATACGATACTTTTGGTTTTCCATATGAACTTACAGAAGAGATACTTGAAGAGAAAGGCATAGGAATTGATTTAGAAGGTTTTAATAATGAAATGCAAAGTCAAAGAGAAAGAGCAAGATCTGCTAGAGGACATTCGAATTATATGGGCAATGGAGAAAATGAATTGAATTTAATTCCTAAAAATCTAGAGACAAAATTTAACGGATATGATAAAACACAATTGCAAGCTGTAGCTAAAGTTTTAATTGTTGGCGAAGAACTTGTTACAGAGCTAACAAAGGGCTCAAAAGGTATTATTGTAACAGAAGTTACTCCTTTCTATGCTGAAATGGGAGGACAAATTGGAGACAGAGGAATAATCTTTAATGATCATTTCAAGGCAGAGGCTTACGATTGTCAAAAGAATGCTTCTGGTAAAGTTGTACACTTTGTTAACGTTCTAGAAGGAACATTACAAACAGATGAATTCGTAACTCTTAAGGTTGACAAAGATAGAAGAACTGAAATTTCTAGGAATCATACTGCAACTCACATGCTACAAGAAGCATTAAAAAGAGTTTTAGGTGATCATGTTCATCAATCAGGCTCTTATGTAGATGAAGATAGATTAAGATTCGACTTTACCCATTTTTCTGCGCTAACGGAAGAAGAAATTATTAAAGTCCAGCAAATTGTAAATGACAATATTATGCAATCATATAAGGTAGAAACTAATGTTATGACTATTAAAAAAGCTAAGGAAAGTGGAGCTATAGCATTATTCGATGAAAAGTATCAAGAGGATGTTAGAGTAGTATCTGTGGGAGCATATAGTAAGGAACTTTGTGGTGGTACCCATGTAAGAAATTCAGGAGAAATTGGACTATTTGAAATTTTATCTGAAGCAGGAGTAGCTGCTGGAGTTAGAAGAATTGAAGCAATAACAGGTTGCAATTCTATAAAATATTTAGAAGAAAAAAATAATTTGATAAAAGAAATTGCTAATACATTAAAATGCTCAGAAAAGGACATAATTAACAAAATACAAATTCAATTGGTTGAATTAAGAGACAAAGAAAAGGTTATAATATCACTAAAAGGCAAATTAGCGACCTCTTCAATAGAAGAAATTTTAGATGATGTTAAAGTAGTAAAAGGTGTTAGAGTTATTTGTGGCACTGTAAAAGGGATAGATGGAAATGCACTAAGAGATTTGGCTGACAAACTTCGCGATAAACTTGGTGATGGCATAGTGGTCCTAGGAAGCTCTGTAGATGATAAAGTAGAATTTGTTGCAATGGCATCTAAATCTGCTATAGATAGTGGAGTTCACTGTGGAAAAATAATTAAACAAGTTGCTAAAATTGCTGGTGGCGGTGGCGGTGGTAGACCGGATATGGCTCAAGCAGGTGGTAAGCTCACAGAAAAATTAGATGAGGCAATAGATAATGTACTATCTATAATTGAAACTTTTGTAAAATAGTATACTTTTTGCATGAATTGTTTTATAATATACTTAATAATAAGTAAATTAATTATCGTTAGTATGTAATTATGGAACTTATTGTAACTAAAAAAACTGTACTACATTAAAAAGTCGTTTTTTTATATGTTTAAATCATGTAATTTACAGTGTTTAGCTTATAATGAGGAAAGGGGTGTATAGAATGGATACTACTAATCAAAATACAGTCCAATTTGATTTTGTAAAAGATAAAAAAGATTTAACAAAAACTATTTTAACTGACGTATATAATTCACTTATAAAAAAGGGCTATAACCCTGTAAATCAAATGGTAGGGTATTTAATTTCAGGAGATCCCACATATATAACGAATTACAATGGAGCAAGAGCGTTAGTAAGAAAGCTAGAGAGAGACGAAATCTTAGAAGAAGTTTTGAAATCTTATCTAGACATTAAAAAATAAAATGCCCATTTGGGCATTTTATTTTTTAATGTCAGATTAATTAGGCTATTATTAAAGGAGTATGTGAATGAGAGTATTAGGATTAGATATTGGAGATAGAACAATAGGAATAGCTGTATGTGATCCATTAGGATTAACTGCACAAGGAATCACAACCATTAAAAGGAAAAGCATTGTTTTAGATATTGAAGAAATTGCTAAAATATGCAAGGAGTACGATGTAGAAACTATTGTTTCAGGGCTTCCTAAAAACATGAATGGAACTATAGGACCACAAGGGGAAAAGGTTCAGCGCTTTTGCGATAAGCTTCGCGAAACCCTGGATTTACCAATAAAAATGTGGGATGAGAGATTAACTACGGTGGCTGCGAATAGAGTAATGCTAGAAGGCGATTTATCTAGATCAAAAAGGAAAAAAATTGTAGATAAAATTGCGGCTACATTCATTTTGCAAGGATATTTAGATAGTTTAGGCACTCATCTATAATTCAATGTATTTATAAAATATGTAATTTAAATTAATAAATCAATAATTATATAATCGAAAGGAGAAAATAAAATGGATAACAATGTTGAAACTATATTATTAACGGATGAAGAGGGTAAGGAAATAGAATTTGATGTACTAACTAAATTAGACATCGAAGATAAAGAATATGTTATAGTTGCACCAACTGGTGAAGAGGATATTGATGCAATAGCATTAAGAGTTGATAAGGATGCAGAGGGCAACGATATTTTAGTAACAATAGAAGACGATGAAGAATTTGAAATGATTTCAGAAGCTTATGAAACGATTTTTGCTGAAGAAGATTAATTACCTTTTAATGGATTCATATACCGATTAGAATATTTTCTTGGAACTAAATGATTATCAATTGACAATATAACAATAAAGTATTAAAATAAGATTATATTATATGTAATTTATTTTAGTAGGCCAAATGATAGTTGTGGAAGAGGGGTACATATATGTCAAATTTATCTCCAGAGACAATTGAGAGTTTAAAGGAAACCTTAAAACAAGAAGGATATAAGCTTACTCCGCAAAGGAGAGCTATTTTAAACGGAATAATTAAAAGTGAGGGTAGCCATCTTACTGCGGAAGAACTATATGACTTGGTTAAATCTGACTGCCCAGAAATAGGTCTTGCTACAGTTTATAGGACAATTCAACTTTTAGAAGAAATGAATGTAATAAGAAAGCTAGATTTAGATGATGGATGTAGTAGATACGAACTTATCCATGAAGATGAGAATCATCAACACCATCACTTAATATGCAATCGTTGTGGTAAAGTATTAGAGGTGCAGGGTGATTTGCTTGATGAACTAGAAACAATTGTTGAAAAAAAATATAATTTTAAAGTTGAAGATCATAGTTTGAAATTCTATGGTATTTGTGAGAAGTGCTCAGAAAAATAATATAAAATATTTGGTCTTTTCAGAAAATTCTTTCATTAAAAGATAAGAGAAATACAATGCTTTTACTAATAAATAATGCAATTGGGGTAGACTTATCTTTTGATAATAAGGTATAATAGATATAGTTGACTTTTTTGCAAGAAAATATTAGAATGAGTATAGTAATGTGAAAATTGGATACTTCATGACGTATCCAATTTTTGTTTGTAGAAAATGTGTAAACTTACGAAAAAAAAATTGGAGGATTAATATGAATTTATTTACAAGAAATGATGTTAGAAATATAGCAATAATAGCGCACGTAGATCACGGCAAGACAACACTCGTGGATTGTCTACTTAAACAAAGCCATGTTTTTAGAGAAAATGAAAGAGTAGAAGAGAGAGTAATGGACTCTAATGATTTAGAAAAAGAAAGAGGAATAACAATTCTTTCTAAGAATACAGCAGTAATGCATAATGGGATTAAAATAAATATAGTTGATACTCCAGGCCACGCTGACTTTGGTGGAGAGGTTGAACGAGTACTTAAGATGGTTGATAGTGTACTTCTTGTAGTTGATGCATATGAAGGTGCAATGCCACAAACTAAATTTGTTTTGAAAAAAGCATTAGAATTAAATCTTAAACCTATCGTTGTTATAAACAAAATAGATAGAAAAGATGCTCGTCCTACAGATGTACTTGATGAAGTATTTGACCTATTTGTTGAACTTGGAGCAGATGATGATCAATTAGACTTTGCAGTGGTATATGCGTCTGCTAGAGAAGGGTATGCTAAATTAGAAGTTGATGATGTAAGTGACAACATGGAACCATTATTTGATTCTATAATAAAGAATGTAAAGGCACCAGAAGGATATTTAGATATGCCACTTCAATTACTTATTTCAACTATTGATTATAATGAGTATGTTGGAAAAATTGGAATAGGTAAAATTGAAAGAGGATCAATCAAAAGAAATCAACAAATAGCACTTATAAGAAAAGATGGCACAATAAACAATGTTAAAGTTTCAGCTCTTTTCGTTTACAATGGTCTTAAAAGAGAAGAAACTGAAGAAGCAATGCTTGGTGATATCGTAGCAGTTTCTGGTATTCCAGACATTAACATCGGAGAAACAATAGCTGATATTAATGAACCAGAAGCACTTCCATTCATTGAAATAGATGAGCCTACACTAACTATGAATTTCATGGTTAATAATTCTCCTTTTGCAGGCCAAGAAGGAACATATGTTACATCAAGACACATAAGAGATAGACTTATGAAAGAACTAGAAACTAATGTTAGTTTAAGAGTAGAAGAAACTGAAGACGCAGAGGGTTTTGAAGTAAGTGGAAGAGGAGAACTTCATCTTTCAGTTCTAATTGAAACTATGAGACGTGAGGGATATGAATTCCAAGTTTCAAAAGCAAATGTTATATATAAAGAGGAAAATGGCCATAAAACAGAGCCAATTGAGCACCTTACAATTGACGTGCCAGAAGAATTTATGGGCGTAGTAATGGAAAAAATGGGACCTAGAAAAGCAGAGATGGTTAATATGACTTCTGCTGTAAATGGATACACTAGATTAGAATTTAAAGTACCATCAAGAGGATTAATTGGCTTTAGAAGTGAGCTAATGACTGATACTAAGGGTAATGGTATAATGAATCACGTTCTAGATGGTTACGATAAGTATAGGGGAGAAATTCCAGATAGAAGTAGAGGTTCACTAATTGTATTTGAAGGCGGAGAATCAGTAACTTACGGATTATACAATGCTCAAGAAAGAGGAACTCTTTTCATACCAGCAGGAATGCCTGTATATGCAGGAATGGTTGCGGGCGAATGTGCAAGAGCTGGAGACATAGAAGTAAATGTATGTAGAAAAAAACAATTAACAAACACTAGATCTTCAGGAGCAGATGATGCACTAAAACTAACTCCATTAAGACCTATGTCACTAGAGCAGTGCTTAGAATTTGTAGCTAATGATGAGTTAGTTGAAATTACTCCTCTAAACATTAGAATGAGAAAAAGACTATTAGACTCAGGAGAAAGAAAAAGAGCAACTAGTAAATCAAATAAATAGTTTGAATTATGGGGTGGTTTAATGAAGAAGATAGGGCTATTAATTGGGGTTTTAATAGTTTGTGTATTAGCTGGTAATTACCAGTATAAGAAAATGATACAACATCCGATTATCGCTAGCAAAGATATCCATGTTTATGTTGAAAATGGAGATACTTTATATAGTATACTAGATGATTTAAACCAAAATGGGGCTATAAAAAACTCAAGTATTATAAAATTTTATATCAAAAAAAATGGAGTCAAATCCAATATACACACAGGGAAGTTCTTTATACCAAAAGATGCTACAGTTAATGAGCTTATAACCATTTTATCAACTGTAGGAAACGAAGAAGATATTATTAAAGTAACTATACCAGAGGGCTTTGATATAAAGGAAATTGCAAAGGTACTTCAAGAAAAAGGTATAATAAATAGTGAAAAATTTATAGAGAGTTGTAAAACTTATAAGCTACCAGCTTATATACATGAAAATGAAAACCGAAATTTTAATTTGGAAGGTTTTCTTTTTCCAGCTACCTATGAACTGAAAGCTGGTATGAGTGGAAAGGTCATAATAAAATCCATGGTGGATAAATTTTATATCACTATAAATGAACTAAATAAAGAAAATCCTATAGATATGAAAAAATTAGATGATATAATAATAATGGCATCAATTGTTGAACGAGAAACTAGTGATGCAACTGAACGAAATAAAGTAGCATCAGTTTTTTATAATAGATTAGATAAAGATATTAAGCTACAATCTTGTGCAACTGTTTTATATTCTCTAGGTAAACATAAAGAAAAACTATATAATAAGGATTTGGAAGTTAAATCACCTTATAATACATACAAGGTAGAAGGCCTTCCTGTGGGACCAATATGTAGCCCAGGAAAAGCCTCTATTAAAGCAGTACTATCTCCTGCTAAAACAAATTATTTATACTTTGTTTTAAATAAAGATGGAAAACATTTTTTTACAGATAACTATAATGAGTTTTTAAAAGTAAAAGCTGTAACACAAGGATTTTAGTTAACTGTGTTAGGCACATGAAAATAAATAGATTAACAGCTTTGACTTGTTATTTATTTTCATGTGCCTTAATTAATTTTTGGAGGAAATTAAATGAGTGGAATAACACATGATTATATGGAACAATATTTAAGAGAATTGATTCCTAGTAATACTGGTATTTTAGAAGATTTAGAAAATTTTGCTCTAGAACATAGAGTTCCTATAGTACAAAAGGAAACTGCTAAATTTTTAGAGTTAATGATAACTATGAATAGACCTAAAAAGATATTAGAACTCGGAACAGCCATAGGATATTCTGCTATTTTAATGAATCTTACTCTTGGTGGTTTGTCTGAAATTACCACTATTGAAAGAGATGAAAAAATGATAGAGCTTGCAAAAGCTAATATAAAAAAATATGGATTACAAAATAAAATCACTATACTACAAGGAGACTGCCTAGAAATTTTAGAAAATCTTGTGGATGAATATGATATGATTTTTATGGATGCAGGTAAAGCACACTATAATCATTTTCTTCCGCACTGCCTTAGGCTTCTAAAAAAACAGGGAGTGCTTATTGCTGATAATGTTCTTTTTAGAGGTATGGTTGCATCAAAAGAGCTTGCAACACGTAGAAAAATCACTATAATAAAACGTATGAAAAGCTATTTAGAATTAGTATCTAATAATGATGAACTTATAACTTCTGTAATACCAATGGGAGATGGCATCTCAGTTACAGTAAGAAAAAATACAGATAGCAACAAGGAGGAATGAAATCAATGAAACCAGAAATACTAGCACCTGCAGGTAATTTAGAAAAATTAAAAGCAGCTATAAATTTTGGTGCAGATGCAGTTTATTTAGGTGGAAGCAAATTAAATTTAAGAGCTTTTGCAGATAATTTTAGTATTGAACAATTAAAAGAAGGAATGGAGTTCGCACATTCAAGACAAAAAAAAGTATATGTTACATTAAATGTAATCCCTCACAATGAGGATTTAGATGGCTTGGAAGATTACCTAAAAGAATTATATGAATTAGGCGCGGATGCTATAATTGTATCTGACCCAGGAATTATTATGACGGCTAGAGAAGTTGTTCCAAATTTAGAAATTCACCTAAGCACACAATCTAACAATGTAAACTATAAATCAGCTATTTTTTGGCATAAACAAGGGGTAAAAAGAATTGTACTTGCAAGAGAACTGTCCCTAAAAGAAATTAAAGAAATCAGAGAAAATTTACCGGATACTTGTGAACTAGAAGCCTTCGTTCATGGATCTATGTGTATGTCCTATTCTGGAAGATGTCTAATGTCTAATTATATGACAGGTAGAGATGCTAACAGGGGGCAATGTGCCCAACCATGTAGATATAAATATTTTTTAATGGAAGAGAAAAGAGATGGAGAATACTTTCCTGTAATTGAAGATGATAAAGGAACTTATATTATGAATTCAAAGGACTTATGCATGATAGAACATATACCAGAACTCATGGAATCAGGTATAATGTCCTTTAAAATAGAAGGAAGAATGAAAAGCTCATATTATGTTGCTTCTGTATGTAAATCCTATAGAGAGGCTGTGGATGCATATATAGAGGATTCAGTAAATTATAAATTTCAGCAAAAATGGATGGATAACCTCCTAAAACCTAGCCACAGACAATACTATACTGGATTTTATTTTGGAGATCCAAACAAACAAATATATGAATCCTCTTCATATATTAGAGATTATGATATTGTTGGTGTTGTATGCGAGTATAATGAAGAAAATAGTATTGCAGTAATAGAGCAAAGAAATAAAGTATTCCAGGGTGACTCTGTTGAAGTATTAAGACCTATAGGAGATAATGTTATAATTGTGCTTAATGATATGAGAAATTCTAAAGGAGAGATCATAGCTTCTGCTCCAAATGCTCAGATGTTATTTACTGTGAATGTTGTAGCAAAACTTCACGAGAATGATATACTCATAAAATGCAAGGAGGAAAAATAATGCATCGTCCGATTTCAATAGGGATAACTGGGGGAACGGGATCAGGTAAAAGCACCATAGCAAGAGAAATTTATAAGCAGTTTGATGACAATATTGCTATGCTTGAACAGGACTCTTATTATAAGGATCAAAGTGACCTTTCTTATGAAGAAAGGATAAAGACAAACTATGATCATCCAGATGCTTTCGATACTGCACTTTTAGTACAGCATCTTAATCATCTTTTAGAAGGACATGCTATTGAAAAGCCTATATACAATTTTGAGATACATAATAGAATGCCTGAAACAGTTTCTGTGCTGCCAAGGGAAATTATTATAGTTGAAGGAATTCTTGTACTTTCGGAAAAGATTCTTCGAGATATGTTAGATATTAAAATATATGTAGATACGGATGCAGATGTAAGGTTTATAAGAAGACTTGTGAGAGATATTAATGAGCGAGGAAGGACAACAGATTCTGTTATTAATCAATATTTAAATGTTGTTAAACCTATGCATGAACAATTCACTGAACCAACCAAAAGGCATGCGGACATTATTATACCTGAAGGTGGACATAACAAGGTAGCTATAGATATACTTACTTCAAATATAAGGCAAATACTCCAAAAGGAAGAAGCGCAAAGATAAAATAACAAAGTATAAAACATCTCATTTAAGGCTAGAATTAGGCTAAGTGAGGTGTTTTTATGTATAGTAGAAATAGTATATTTGGGAGTACAAATCAAAGAAAAGAAGTTAAAAAAAGAACTTGGACAATAATGTGTGTATTTACCTTATTATTTTGTTTTTTGATTTGGAAAATCGCAAATTACATGTATTTTAAAGCTGAACCACTGAAAACTATGGCTAATGCGCAATACACAATAGAGGAAAAATACGGTTTGCAATATAATTTAACTGACTACACAGGAGTGCCTCTTTTAGATTATGCGGTGAATTTTTATGCAATTATTGATCCGGTGGATTATTTGAGATTTAACGAATACACAAGCAAATATGATTTAGAAGCTTTAACTATTACTTTAAGAAATTATAATAGCGACTATGATTTAGAAAAAATTAAAAGTAGTGGTAATGGTCAGAAAATAAGATATAAAATTGACGAAGGTACTTTTGATAAACTCAAAGGCATTAAAGGGGTAAAAGGTTTTTATTCTTATGCAGCTAATGAAGTAATTAAGGGTAGGTATTGGAAAATAGAAAATTTATTAATAAATACAACATACAATAAATTCGGTGTTAAAGAGCCTGTAATTAAAAGCGATGATACTTTAGAAATGCAAATATATAATAAAACTAAAAATAATGAATTCACAAAAATTAGATTTATTAAAGGCGTTGATGGTGAACTATCCGAAGGAAAAGTTATTGAACCTGAGAACAATATTAATGTAAGGCTTACCTTAGATAAAGAAATCCAGGATAGGATTGAAGATATTCTTCATGATGATAAATATAAAAGGTATGATCAAATCGGTGTTGTACTAATGGAGAGTAAAAGTGGAAAGATAAGAGCGATGGCACAAAAGGATGATAATGTTTATAATGCAAATTTAGGTTATCCAACAACTAACGGCGCTTTGCCTGGATCAATTTTCAAAGTTATTGTGGATGAAGCTGGTCTAGATATGAATAAAATAGATAACAATAAAAAATATACTATAGATCCTAAAATTTTTACAGATGAACCTAATAAAGGAAATACATTTACAATTGCGGAGGCGCTAACCAAATCTTCTAATAATATATTCGCTCAATTAGGGTGGCAGGTAGGCGTTCAAAATATATATAATTATGCAGAAAAACAAGGGATGTTAAGTAAAGTATTAAATCTTCAGCAAGAAAACAATGGTAAATTTCAGGAGGATATATCACATCCTACGCCTGCTGCTACAAGTCTAACGGCTATTGGGCAAAACGTTACAATAACACCGTTAGAAGCTATTAGTATTCCAAATACAATAATAAACAATGGAATATATGTTCAGCCAAGCATAATAGACGCATATGTAGATGACAATAATAAAATTTTAGAGAAAATCACTTCTAAAACTTCTCAGGTATTAAAAAGAGAAACTGCAGAAATGGTGAAATCCCATATGATGGATGTAGTAAAGAAAGGCACAGGAGAGGCGGCATACATTAAGGGAATGGATATAGGAGGAAAAACTGGCACTACTACGTATCTCAATAATGGAGTAATAAAATCCGATGGATGGTTTGTTGGTTTTTTTTATTTAAACGAAACAAATTATTCTATGGTTGTATTTGTAAATAATATTGGGATGAACGTAAAAGGTATAGCGGATGAAGAAGGCGGGGGTACTGCTGCGCCAATATTTAAAGAAGTAGTTAATGCACTTAAAGCTATTGACTAAACATTTAATTAAAAAAAATTTTAATGTACAGGCAATATTATTAAAGTAAATCATATTATATTAATAAGCACTATTAGGAGGAACCTCCGTGTTTTTCATTAATTGTTTATTAGATATGATTGGAAATGTTACATTTTTAACAGCTTATATTACTGGTAGTAGTTCATTTCCCCAACCTTTAAGTGAAGAAGAAGAAAAATCTTACTTAACAAAGTTAAAACAAGGTGATTTACTAGCTAAAAGTATATTAGTTGAACGAAATTTAAGACTAGTTGCCCATATAGTAAAAAAATATTCCTACCCAGGAAAAGATGTAGATGACCTAATATCCATTGGAACCGTAGGACTAATTAAAGCCATTGATTCCTTTGATACAAGTAAGGGAACAAGGCTTGCTACCTATGCTGCAAGGTGTATAGAAAACGAGATACTCATGCTTATTCGTAATAATAAGAAAACAAAAGGTGAAGTGTATTTGCAAGATCCCATTGGAATTGATAAAGAGGGAAATGAAATATCTCTTATGGATGTATTAAGTAGTGATGAGGATTCTATTATTGAGATTGTAGAAAATAAAATACAAATTAAAAAACTTTATAATAAGATAAACATAGCTTTGATGGATAGAGAAAAAATAATAATTCAAATGCGTTATGGATTACTTGATGGGAACCCTAGAACTCAAAGAGAAATTGCATTAATTTTAGGGATTTCTAGGTCTTATGTATCTAGAATTGAAAAGAGAGCATTAAAGAAGCTTTATAGGGAATTAAATAATACTAACAAACCTAGACTTAATTGTTTAAATAAATAGTAATAGATAATAGAAAAAATAAAAAAAAGGAGAATTTTAAATTTCGTCGAATATTATAAATCGTTAGGGATTAACTCTCTTATCATTTTGAAGAATTGACATTAAAACTTGAAAACACTTCAGAAAAAAATATATTATACGATAAAACTATATAACGAAAAAACAAAATTTTTGCAGCAAGGTGAGAAAAATGGAGCAATGATTTTAAATGGCAAGAATATGCTAAAATTTCAAGCCCATTTCGCCATAGATATTTAAGAAGCTTCATTAAAAGAACGGGAGGACAAATATGATATCACTTACTGAATTACTAGAGAAAACCACAGAACAAAATGCATCAGATTTGCACTTAACAGTTGGGTCCGTACCAATTATTAGAGTTAATGGGCATCTAATACAAGTAGGAAAAGATAAATTAACTCCAGGGGAGACTGAAAAGTACTCAAGAGAAATTTTACAAGATTCGTATGAAGAATACTACGAAAATGGAGAAATTGATACTTCTTATTCTATTGGAGGCCTTGGACGGTTTAGAGTTAATGTTTATAAACAAAGGGGAAGTGATACTATAGCCATAAGGGTAGTTGCCCTAAAAATACCTACACTTAAACAACTTGATTTTCCAGAGGTTGTTAGGGCACTTACCACCAAGCAAAGAGGACTAGTTTTAGTAACAGGTCCTACAGGTAGTGGTAAAAGTACTACGCTAGCTGCTATGGTTAACGAAATTAATTCTACCAGAGCATGCAATATCATAACACTTGAGGATCCTATTGAATATTTGCATAAACATAATAAATCCATTATTAATCAAAGAGAAATTGGTAAAGACAGTAAAAATTATAAAAATGCATTAAGAGCTATCCTTAGAGAAGATCCAGATGTTATTTTAGTAGGCGAAATGAGAGATCTTGAAACAATTTCTATTGCTATTACTGCAGCTGAAACTGGACATTTGGTTTTCTCTACTTTACATACTATAGGCGCGGCAAAAACAGTGGATAGGATAGTAGATGTATTTCCTCCACATCAGCAGCAACAAATTAAAGTTCAATTAGCTGCTGTAATGCAAGGAATAGTTTCTCAACAATTAATACCTAAAGTTAATGAAAAAGGAAGAGTGGCGGCCCTTGAGATAATGATATCAACTCCAGCAATTCAAAACCTTATAAGGGAGGGTAAAACACATCAATTACAGTCTTGTGTTCAAACTGGGGGGAAATATGGTATGAAAACAATGGATATGTCTATTGCAGATTTATATAAAAAAGGCATTATATCAAAGGATGAGGCAATGACTTACTCAGTAGACAACGAAATGATGTTAAGAATGCTATCACTTTAGTCAATAATTGAACTGAGCTAAAAGCATAAATGAATTATAGCTTTTAGCTTTATTTTTAATTTAAAGCTGAGTTCTTTATCCCGCAATAATTGGATAAAGTTACCTGAGTAATATAATATTGCTTTTTTTACATATTGCTATTATACTTAGCCTAGAAGAAATTTAACTTTTCAATATTTTATAATGTAGTTTACAAATTTCAAATTAAGTTTATATATATCTACAAACAAAGAACAAAATGTAAACAGTTTTAATAGCATTTAAATTTATAATGAAAATTATAAAAAATTCATTTAAATAAGAGGAAAATTTATTTTTTTGTTGAATATATACACTTGAGGTTTCTCTTATGAGGGGGGATAAACTTAATGAATGAACATATAGTAGGAATCGATTTAGGATCATCGAAAATATGCGGGGCAGTTGGTAAGCTTGGTAGTAATGGAAAACTTCAGATTATAGGCATTACATCAGTGGTATGTAGTGGTTTAAATAAATCAGTTGTAATAGATATTGATAGTACAGCTGAAGCTATAAAGCAATGTATCACACAATTAGAGCGTATGACAGATATACAAATAAGTGAGGGATATATATCACTACCGGGAGGAATTTGTGAACTAGTAAGGAATACTGGAATGATTGCAATATCTTCTGAAGACAGAGAAATTAAACAATCAGATGTGGATAGGGTAATTGAAGCAGCTAAACTTATCTCAGTTCCATCCGATAAAGAAATAGTAGGTGTTGAACCTGAACAATATATTGTTGATGGATATGACAATATCAAAGATCCGAGAGGAATGAGTGGAGTAAGGCTAGAAGTTGAAGCACAAGTAGTCATGGCACAATCCACAGTTGTTAGTAATTTATTAAAAAGTGTAAAACGTGCTGGAATAAAAGTTAATGGTATAGTACTTCAACCATCAGCTATCTCAGAGGCGGTTATACGAAAAGAAGAGAAAGATATGGGTATAGCAATTGTAGATGTTGGAGCGGAAACCATTGATATCTCTATATACAAGGGGGCAAAATTAAAATATACTTCTATTCTTCAATTAGGTGGAAATAACATAACCAATGATATATCAGTTTGTCTTAAGGTTCCCTTTAGCGAAGGCGAAAGATTAAAGCTTAAATATGGAAGTTTAGTTAAAGGCAAAGAAAGTGATGTAGAGAAAATTAGAGTTAAAGATTCTTATGATAATTTCACGGATATTGATAATAATTTATTAGTTGATATAATTGAGGCTAGAGTAGAAGAATTATTAAATTTAATTAAAAGAAACTTATTAAATAGTGGATTTTATAAAGAAATTTCAGGAGTAGTTATAGTTGGTGGAGGTATCTCTTTATTTAGAGGCACCACTGAACTAAGTAAAGAAATATTCAATAAGTCAGTAAGAATTGGATCTCCAGATTATGTAGGAGCAGCTAGTCCTATATACGTTACAGCAGTTGGAATAGTTGTACAAGCTGGTAATAATCTTAAAACTAGTAATAGTTTTTCAGAAGAATTAGATGAAAGCAATTGGTCAAAAAAACAAAATAAAAGTGGAAAAAACGAATTTGCAGCAAAAATCAAAGGGTTTTTTGCAGACTTTTTCTAATAAGGAGGTATTGTTATGCTAGATTTTGATGTTGATGTTCAAGAATTTGCTCAGATTAAAGTAATCGGGTGTGGAGGCGGAGGAAACAATGCTATAAACAGAATGATTATGGAGGGACTTAAAAACGTAGAGTTTATAGCTATAAATACAGATAAACAAGCTTTAATTCTTTCTCATGCGGTGCAAAAAATTCAAATTGGTGATAAACTCACTAAGGGGCTAGGAGCAGGAGCCAATCCAGAGATAGGTATGAAAGCCGCAGAAGAAAGCAGAGATGAAATTTCACAAGCCATAAAAGGAGCAGATATGGTGTTTATTACTGCGGGCATGGGGGGCGGTACTGGAACTGGAGCTGCACCTGTGGTTGCAGAAATTGCTAAATCTATGGGAATACTAACTGTAGGCGTTGTAACAAAGCCATTTCCTTTTGAAGGCAGAAAAAGAATGATTAATGCTGAAATAGGAATAAAAACTCTTAAAGAAACCGTAGATACATTAGTAACAATTCCAAATGAAAGATTATTAACTATGGTAGATAAGAAAACTACATTGATGGACTCTTTCAAAATGGCAGATGATGTTTTAAGACAAGGTATACAAGGTATATCTGATTTAATTACTATACCCGGTCTTGTAAATCTAGATTTTGCAGATGTTAGAACAATTATGCTTGCAAAAGGTCTTGCACATATGGGTGTTGGTAGAGCGTCAGGTGATAACAGGGCTCAAGAAGCAGCAAAACAAGCAATTTCAAGCCCATTACTTGAAACTTCTATAGTTGGTGCTACTGGTGTACTTTTAAATATTACTGGTGGAACGGACCTAGGACTTCTTGAAATAAATGAAGCTGCGGAAATTGTTCAAGGAGCTGCAGATCCAGATGCTAATATTATATTTGGTGCAGTTATAGATGAAAATCTAAAAGATGAAATAAGAATAACAGTTATTGCAACTGGTTTTGAAAATGAAAAAATATTAAAAAATAAAACTGTTCCAAAGTCTAAAGAAAAAGAATTTATAAAACCTATTGAAGAAGCTGCGTATACTAAAGACTATGAATCTTCAGACTTAGAAATTCCAGCTTTTTTAAGAAGACAAAGTAAGTAACCTACAATAAATAAACATGTTATTTATTTAAATATGATTAAAAAATAATAAAGTGCCTTTTGGCACTTTATTTGCGTTTAAAACAATTTTAATTACTCAAAGGACCATATTGCCCTAACATTTACATTACTTTAACTAACACTATTTTAGAGAATCTAAGTTAAAAGTGAATTTGTTGGATATAGGCCTTTTTTTTATGATATGTATATTAAAAATAATATGGAAATTAGTGACGGTTTATAGAGGAATAAAAATTAAAAATGTGGTAAAAAATGACAAAATTTTAACCCTATAAGATATATAATGTTTTTAAAGGAGGAAGGACGAGTGATAGTTTATGTAGATGTTCTTATATTAGTAAATTTTATAGTTAATCTATTCATATTGCATGTTACTGTTCAAACGTTAAGAAAAAGAGTAAAGCTTATTTGGATTTGCCTATCAAGTTTTATAGGCAGTTTATATGTTTTAACAGTAGTGTACCCAGAACTTAAATACTTGTCATATATCCCTTTTAAAATATTAATTGTTATTGCAATGATTTTAATTGTTTTTAGAGAAAAGAATATTTTATTCAATATTAAGGCTTCTCTAATCTTTATCTTATATTCAATTCTCTTAGCTGGAATGTGTTTATTTATTCAAATAAGCAATAGTAAAAATATGTCATTTGATGTAATAATAATAAATTTTCCTTATGAAAAATTACTTCTTTCAGTAATGATAATTTATATATTGATATATAGGATTATAATTTTTATAGCAGATAGAAAAAAAATATTAACCCTTATATACACTGTCGATATAATTAATAAAAGTTATAAAAAAACTATTAAGGCATTTTTAGATACAGGAAATGAGCTGCGCGAGCCTGCTACTAATTTGCCAGTATTAATAGTTGAACGGGATATTTTAAGTGAGGTAATGCTTGAAAAAAATAATACCTATTACATTCCCTATACTGTACTAAATGGAACAAATGGTAGACTAGTCGGGTTTAAACCAGAGTATATTAATATTCATATTGATAAAAAAAGCATTGAAACAAGAGATGTAATTATAGCCTTTTGTGAGTATAAATTAAGCAAAGATAATGACTATAATGGGCTTATGTCTAGGGGAATACTCAGTTAATAGGTTCAAATAACAATATATATTATGTATAAATAATAGAGATAAGGAGGGAATTATGTTTAATTTTAAAGTAGTGTTAAACAAGTTGATTGTTAAATTCAAAATATTTTCAAAAAATTTGTTTTATATAGGGGGTAATGATGCACTACCGCCCCCTTTAACTAAGGATGAAGAGGATGAATTAGTAGTTAGATTAGATACAGGAGATAAAAAGGTGAGAGCCACCTTAATTGAAAGAAATTTAAGGCTAGTAGTATATATAGCAAGGAAGTTTGAAAATACAGGTGTAAATGTTGAAGACTTGATTTCTGTAGGAACAATAGGACTTATTAAAGCAGTTAATACCTTCGATCCTGAAAAAAAGATTAAGCTAGCTACATACGCTTCAAGATGTATTGAAAATGAAATTTTAATGTATCTTAGGCGGAATAGTAAAATTAAAACAGAAATATCTTTTTATGAGCCCCTAAATGTTGATTGGGATGGTAATGAATTATTGCTTTCTGACATTCTAGGAACAGACAATGATGTGGTTTACAATATTATTGAAGATGATGTAGATAAACAATTGCTTTGGCTTGCTATGCAGCGTTTAAACGCAAGAGAAAAAGAAATAGTACAACTAAGATTTGGTTTAAATGGAACTACAGAAAAAACACAAAAGGAAGTGGCTGATATACTTGGAATATCACAATCTTATATCTCAAGACTTGAAAAAAGAATAATAAAAAGGTTGAAAAAAGAAATTAATAAAATGGTGTAAGGTTATCTTTTGTATAAAAATCAAATCATAAGGACATAATTTAAACTGGATTACTCTGAAGGGAATGATGGCCTTATGATGATAAATAAAGTAGAAATATGTGGAGTAGATTCTTCAAAATTACCAGTATTAAAAGAAAAAGAAATGAAAGAGCTACTAGTTAGGTTGCAACATGGTGATTTTAAGTGTAGAGAAACATTTATTAAAGGAAACACAAGACTTATTTTAAGTGTAATACAGTGCTTCAATAATCGAGGAGAAAACATGGATGATTTATTTCAAGTAGGATGTATTGGTTTAATGAGGTCCATAGATAAATTTGATTTAAGTCTGAATGTTAGCTTTTCAACATATGTAGTTCCTATGATTATTGGAGAAATAAAAAGATACCTAAGAGATACTAATTCTATAAGAGTTAGTTGTTCATTAAAGGATATTGCATATAGAGCATTGCAGGTTAGAGATAGATTGGTGAAGCAAGACAATAAAGAACCTACCATATCTCAAATAGCGAGAGAATTAGAATTACCAAAAGAAGATGTGGTATTTGCTTTAGATGTGTTGCAAGATCCTGTATCTACCTTTGAACCAATTTATAATGAAGGTGAAGATGCAATTTATGTAATGGATCAAATAAGCGAAACTAAAAACCTAGATGATAGTTTACTTCAAAATATATCAATTAAAGATGCACTGAAAAAATTAAATCAAAGAGAAAAGTTAATCTTTAATTTAAGATTCGCCCATGGAAGAACTCAAATAGAAGTGGCTGACGAAATAGGTATATCGAAAGCGCAGGTATCCAGACTAGAAAAAACAGCATTAAAACACATGAGAAAGTATGTATAAGGTCCCCTAATGGGACCTTTTTCTTGTGAGCTAATTTTAAATTATGTTTAAAATTTCTTGTTTTCATGAATCATATTGTAAGAGATTTAAAAATGTTCTAATATAAATAATATTTTTAATAACTAATGAATATAATTAATATAAAGTGTTATGCATTTTAAAAATAGATTAGCATAAGTTATTAGGGGTTTTACAAAAACTTATAAGGGGGTAATAAAGTGGATAGCTTAATGTTTGCAATAAATAACTTAAGACAGATGGAGATTATTGATATAAATTCAGGCACGAAAATGGGATACATTAAAGATTTAAAAGTTAATTGTGAAGAATACAGGATTATTTCAATCTTACTGCCTAATCAAAAATCAACTTGGTTCAATAAAAATAACAGCATTGAGATACCTTGGGAAAAAGTAAAAAAAATTGGTGTGGACGTTATTCTTGTAGATGGTAGTGATGCAAATATAGAAAATGAATAATGAGGCACATAAAAATAAGTAACAAGTTAGTATACTTGTTATTTATTTTTATGTGCCTAAAGTATTTTAATTTATAATAAAAAGTGTATAATGATAGTATATTTGCTAACTATACTAGTCAAAGGGCGTGAGGAACATTGAAGTGTCCATATTGTAGCTGTGAAGAAAGTAAGGTAGTTGATTCTAGATCAACAGAGGATAATATTGCAACTAGAAGAAGAAGAGAGTGTCTGAATTGTTTTAAAAGATATACTACTTATGAAAAAGTAGAGGATATACCTATTTTAGTAATAAAAAAGGATTTCAATAGAGAATATTTTGACAGAACAAAAATAATAAATGGTCTTATGAAGGCCTGTCAAAAGAGACCAGTATCAAGGATGCAAATTGAAAACATTTGTGATGAGGTAGAAAAACAGTTGAATAATGAAATGCTTGCAGAAGTAAAATCTGGATATATAGGAGAAATCATTATGAGTACACTAAAAAATGTAGATGAAGTTTCTTATGTGAGATTTGCTTCAGTATATAGGCAATTCAAAGATGTTAATACGTTTATGGAAGAAATAAGAAAGTTAATGTCTAAGGAATAAAAATCCCCTTAGGCATTTTTGTGTTTTGGAAAATTATAAGATTTGCACAGTATGTATTATAAATGAGGTGAAATAATGGAAATTGAAACTATTAATAATTATGAATTTATAATGTTCCAATATGAGAATGCAGTGATTTTGTTTTCTACAGCAAAGGATGAACTAAACTTTAATAAAAATACTGAGGAAGGGCTACTAAATTTAGAAACAATTAAGGCACATTACCATTTACAAGCCATTGGTTATTTAAATCAAATACACAGTGACACAATTGTAAGTTTTGACGGAAATATAAATGATGGAGATGCACTGATAACAGATATAACCAATACAGCTATAGGTGTGTTTACAGCAGATTGTGTTCCAGTAATTTTAGTAGACACTAAAAAAGGCGCGATAGCCGCAGTACATAGTGGATGGAAAGGTACAAAGGCATTAATCGTAAGTAAAACTATTGAAAGATTAGAACAAGATTATGGCTCAAGAACTGTGGATATTAGGGTTTACATTGGGCCACATATTGGTGGTTGCTGCTATGAAGTTAGCAGGGAACTAATAGAAGAGTTTACTAGTCAGGATATTTATAGTAATATTAAGATTAGTAATAATAATAAATTGGATTTAGAAAAGTGTATTTTGGCACAGCTTTTCGAAAAGGGAATTAAAGAAGAAAATATTACTACTACCAATACTTGTACTGCCTGTAATAAACAATATGAATTATATTCCTATAGAAATAGTGATAATAAACAAGGGAGAATGTTTTCTTTTGTATATTTAACACAGTAAATTTAATAGGAAAAAATATGGAGGTAATAACATGGCTGGAGAAAAAATATTAGTGGTGGACGATGAAGAACATATACAGGAGTTAATAAAATTTAATCTTGAGAAAAGTGGATATAAGGTTATATGTACAGGCAATGGTTTAGATGCCATTAAAATTGTTAAAGAACAATTGCCACAATTAATGTTATTAGATCTAATGTTGCCTGGAATGGATGGCTTGGATGTGTGCAAGGAAATTAGAAAAGACTCTGCTATGGCAAATATGCCAATAATAATGATAACAGCTAAAGGAGAAGAAATAGACAAAATAATAGGCCTTGAGCTAGGTGCAGATGATTATATTACAAAGCCATTTTCAGTAAGGGAGCTAGTTGCAAGAATTAAAGCTATACTTAGAAGAACCAACATGCAATTAGTTGAAAAGACTTTTAATATAGGAAATTTGGCTATTGACTTTGGTAAACATGAGGTCATTAAAAGTGATAGTAAAATAGATTTAACCTTAAAGGAATTTGAGTTATTGGAAATCTTGATAAAAAACAAAGGTAGAGTTATGACAAGAGACTTCCTACTAGACAAAATATGGGGTTATGAATACTTAGGAGAAACAAGAACTGTAGACGTTCATATAAGACATTTAAGACAAAAAATTGAAGAAGATGATAAAAATCCAGTGTATGTCCAAACAATTAGAGGTATAGGATATAGATTTAATTTTGGTGATTAATTATGAAGAAAAAATTAGTTATATATTTGTTAAGCACTGTGATTTTTATATTTATAGTAGTAAGTGCTCTATTTATATCTATTTTTAACTATGAATATCAACAAAATTTAAAAGATAAACTTCAAACAAATAATAATATGATAATTAGCTTATTGCAAAGTAATAATTTAAGAGACCCTCAGAAATTTTTTGTGGAGAATTTAGCACATTCGGAGCTTAGAGTAACCTATGTAGATAAGATAGGTAAAGTTATCTATGATTCATCTGTGAATGGCGAAACTATGGAAAATCACAATAAGAGGCAAGAAATAGTAGAAGCAAGAAAAAGTGGTAGTGGATTTTCCATAAGATATAGCACATCCACTGAGAAGAATATGATGTATTTTGCAACGGCTTTTAATGATGGGTTTATTATTAGAAGTTCTATGCCCCTTAAAATTGTAAATGGGCTTGGTAGTAAATATTTTAAGTTTTATATTATAGCCATAATTTTTTCAGCTCTAATGTCAATATGGTTTTCTCTAAAACTATCCTATATTATAGTAAAACCCATTACAGACTTGAGCTTTATTACTTCAAGAATTAGCAAGGGCGAATTTCATAGGAGAGCTAGGATAGTATCAGATGGTGAAATAGGGCAACTAGCAAAGAATTTTAATGAGATGGCTGATAAACTAGAGTTTACATTAAACGAAGTTACTGACAAGCAAAACAGACTTGAAGCTATTTTGCAAAGTATGGATAGTGGAGTCATTGCTGTTGATAGAAAAAATAGAGTAATAATGATTAATCCCTATGCTAAAAAAATATTTGGAGTAAATAAAGATATTATAGGACAAAATCTTTTAGATAATATAAGGGATTTTCAGCTAGAGGATATCTTCCATCAAAGTGATGACGATTATAAAGAAATAAAAATAACATGGCCACAAGCAAGAGAACTTAGAATAAAAACTGCAGATATAATCAACAGAAGTGAACATATTGGCACAGTGGCTGTAGTTCAAGACATTACGGAAGTGAAAAAATTAGAGACAATGAGAACTCAATTTGTTGCTAATGTATCCCATGAACTTAAAACTCCGTTAACATCTATTCAAGGCTTCGCAGAAACCTTAAAATATGTGGATGATGCAGACACAAAGGATAAGTTTTTAAATATAATTAATGAAGAAGCTGAAAGATTAACAAGATTAATTACAGATATTTTAATACTTTCACATATAGAACAACAAAAAGAAGTCAAAAATGAAAAAATCGAAGTTAACAAAATTGTAGTAGATGTATATAATTTAATGATAAACGTTGCGGATTCAAAAGGTATCCAATTAACAATTGAGCAACAGAACATAAAAACGTTGATGGGTGATGATGATAGATTTAAACAAATGCTTATTAACTTAGTAGGTAATGCAATAAACTACTCAGAGACAGGCGATAGAGTTTGTATTGAAACTGAGAGCTTCGATGACAGATTTATTCTACGGGTTGTAGACACTGGGGTTGGTATAGCGAAAGATCAAATTCCACGTATTTTTGAAAGATTTTACAGAGTTGATAAAGCTCGTTCTAGATCAAACGGTGGCACTGGCCTGGGCCTTGCTATTGTTAAACATATAGTACTTCAATTAAATGGAAAAATATATGTAGAAAGTGAGCTGGGGAAAGGTAGCAAATTCATAGTTGAGATTCCATACAGTAAATAAAAGTAAGGTTATCACGGTATTTAGTGATAACCTTACTTTTTTTGTATGTAAAGTTTAATTAACATTAGCTAAACTATAGTTAACTTTGTCATAATATAAAGTTAACTTTCAGGGTATACTATTATAAGTGTAATGAGTAGCTAATAAAGAAATTAATGAACGGGGGAATTATAAATGAGAAGAAAAAACTTTAAATTAATGGTGGCTGCAATAGCAGTTGCAATGACAGCAGGAATTTTCACGGGTTGTGCAGATAAAACAGCTAAAACTACACCAGAAAATAAAAGTGCTGAGTTATCAGGTTCAATAACAGCAGCAGGATCAACTGCACTTCAACCTTTAGCTGAACTCGGGGCTAAAAGTTTCCTAGACAAAAGTCCAGGAGCTACTGTAAATGTTCAAGGTGGTGGCAGTGGTACAGGACTTAAATTAGTATTAGAAGGTAGTGTGGAAATAGGGAATTCAGATATTTATGCAAAAGATAAAAAAGGAATTGATGCAGCTGCGTTAAAAGATCATAAGGTATGTGTTATAGGAATTGCAGCAGTAACAAATCCAAAAGCTAAAGTAGAATCACTAACAAAACAACAATTAATAGATATATTTACAGGAAAGATAAAAAACTGGAAAGAAGTTGGCGGAGCTGACATAGCAATTACAGTTATAAATAGACCAGCATCTTCAGGAACTAGAGCAACATTTAAAGAGTTTGGCTTGGACAAAAAGGAAGAAGTAGCTGGCTTAACTCAAGATTCAAGTGGAGCAGTTAAACAAGCAGTTAAGCAAACAGATGGAGCAATTAGTTACTTAGCATTATCCTACTTCGCTGATGCAGCTAATAAAGAAGGCTTAAATGTATTAAAAATTGATGGTGTTGAAGCAACCGCAGAAAACATAAGCACCGATAAATATAAAATTTGGGCATATGAGCATATGTACACTAAAGGTGAACCTACAGCAATAACAAAAGCTTATTTGGATTATATGGTAAGTGATGAAATGAAAGCCGGAATAAAAAAATTAGGATATATTCCAATGGCAGATATGAAGGCTAAAAGAGATTAATGTTCTTTAAAGGCTGGTTAAAACCAGTCTTTATTTTTCATTAAAATAATTTTTTTTGAGGTGAAATAATATGAAAAAGAATGATAGAAAATCAATTTTTTTAAAACTTAAAAATGAATATTTAGGACGTGCTTTTGCAATATTTTGTGGTGCAGTTATAGTCATTCTTACTTTCTCAATCATATTCTTCCTGACTACTAAAGGTTTAAATACCTTTATAAAACATGGATATTCAATATTTCATTTTATATTCTCAGGAGATTGGAAGCCAGAGGGTAGCGGAGACGCTTTAACTCCTCAATTTGGAACTTTGATATTTATTCTTGGGTCAACAGTAGTATCTTTTCTTGCGGTAATAGTAAGCGCACCAATAGGGGTAGCACTAGCCGTATTTATGAATGTAATTTCACCAAAGCTTGGCACAAAAGTTCTTCAACCTGCCATTGAGTTATTTGTGGGAATACCTTCTGTTGTTTATGGATGGATAGGAGTAAGTGTATTAGTACCTATTATCAAGATTTTCTTTGGAGGAATTGGGTTTAGTTTACTTGCAGGAGTATTGGTTATTAGCGTAATGATTTTACCAACAATAACAAGTATCTCTTCAGATGCAATAAAAACCATACCAAAAGATTATATAGAAGCATCTTATGGTCTTGGAGCAACTAGATGGCAAACTATAATTAAAGTAATTATTCCTGCAGCTAAAAGTGGAATATTAACAGGGATAGTCCTTGGAGTTTCGAGAGCCTTTGGAGAAGCATTAGCAGTTCAAATGGTTATAGGAAACTCAGTTACCTTCCCTAAAGGTTTACTTGGAACAACCGCTACATTAACAAGCATACTAACTATGGATATGGCAAATACAATCTATGGTACAGCATGGAATGATGCATTATGGTCAATGGCACTGTTATTACTAATAATATCCTTTGTATTTATACTTATAATTAGAAAACTTGGAAAACGAGGTGAGATATAATGAATTCTAAGGTTAAAGATAAAATAGCAACTATTGTTTTATATATAATTTCTGCTTTAGTAATTCTTTTGCTAATAAGCCTCATAGGTTATATAATATATAATGGAAGACAATCCTTGAATTTAAAGTTTTTATTTGGTGAACCCAAAATTGGCGAAGCCGGTGGAGGAATTGGTCGTCAATTATATAACTCAATACATCTACTTATAGTGACTCTTATAATTACGGTACCTCTAGGGGTAGGGGCTGGAATATATTTAGCTGAATACGCAAAAGAGGGCAAGTTGTTAAATATTATAAGATTGAGTATAGAAACTATGGCATCACTACCTTCTATAGTAGTTGGTTTATTTGGACTTTTAGTCTTTGTTAACATGGCAAAATGGGGATACTCTCTTATTGCTGGGGCACTCGCTATAACCATAATAAATTTACCGGGTATGACTAGAGTTTGTGAAAATGCTATTAAAGCAGCCTCCTTTGGTGTTAAAGAAGCCAGTTTAGGCCTGGGTGCTACTAGGTGGCAGACTATTAAAAATGTAGTATTACCCTCTGCAATGCCTCAAATTCTAACAGGTGTTATACTAGCAGCAGGTAGAATATTTGGGGAAGCAGCAGCATTACTTTATACTGCAGGTATGAGCGCACCAACTTTGAATTTTACTAATTTAAGCTTAACCAGCAAAGTTTCAGCTTATAGTTTATACAGGCCCGCCGAAACTTTATCTGTTTATATATGGAAATTAAATTCTGAAGGAATGGTGCCTGATGCAGCTAAGATAGCAAACGGAGCTTCAGCAGTTTTAATAATAGCAGTGCTTATATTTAATGTATCTGCAAGAATAATTGGCAAGAAATTATATGAATCTCATACGGGAAGTAAATAGGGAGGGAAGCAATATGGGAATAGTTATAGCAAAGAATTTAAATCTATATTATGGAAATACACAAGCACTAAAAAATGTAAATATTAATATAGAGAAAAATTCAGTTACTGCACTTATAGGACCATCTGGTTGTGGTAAATCAACATTTTTGCGGACTATCAACAGAATGAATGATTTAATAGATTCTGTTAGAATAGATGGAGAAGTGTTATACGAAAATAATAATATATACAGTTCAGATTATGACGTTATAGACTTAAGGAAAAAAGTGGGGATGGTATTTCAAAAGCCTAATCCTTTTCCTATGTCGATATATGATAATGTAGCTTATGGACCTAAAATTCATGGACTAACTAATAAAAAACAACTTGATGAAATAGTGGAGGCTAGTTTAAAGGGAGCTGCCCTTTGGGATGAAGTAAAAGACAGACTTAAAAAGAGTGCATTAGGATTATCTGGTGGACAACAACAACGTCTATGTATAGCCAGAACTTTGGCTGTGGAACCTGAAGTTTTATTAATGGATGAGCCAACTTCTGCCTTAGACCCTATTTCCACATTAAAGATTGAAGAATTAATGGATGTGCTTAAAAAAAAGTACACAGTTATAATTGTTACACATAATATGCAGCAAGCCGGTAGAATTTCTGATTATACCGCATTTTTCCTCAATGGAGAAATTATTGAGAATGGGAAAACGGAAAATATATTTTATAAACCACAAGACAAAAGAACTGAGGATTATATTACAGGAAGATTTGGTTAAAATATAACAAGGAAGGTGATATTATGGCAAGAAAAGTATTTGAAGAGAATCTTCAAGAGTTGCATAATGATTTAATTAGAATGGGGAGCATAGTAGAAAAACAAATTCATGACTGCATTGATGCCTTAGTAACTCAAAACGCAGAAAAGGCTGAGAAAATAATGGTTGATGATGACATAGTTGATGCACTTGAACGAGAAATAGAAGACAAAGCAATAAGATTAATCGCTATGCAGCAGCCTTTAGCAATAGATTTAAGAAACATTTTTACCACAACAAAAATAGTAACAGACCTTGAGAGAATGGCGGATTATGCTGTTGACGTTGCTAAAATTACAGTAAGATTAAAAGATGAAAAGTATATAAAGCAATTAATAGATATACCTAGAATGGCTGAAATAGTAATACTTATGATTAAGGATTCCTTAGATGCATATGTGGCAGGAGATACTGAAAAGGCATATGAAGTTTGCAAACGAGATGATCAAGTAGACGATATATATAAGGAAGTATTTGATGAACTTCTACAATTAATGTTTAAAAATCAAGACACAGTAAATCAAGCTACTCAATTTTTATTTATTTGTAAGTGGCTAGAAAGAATTGCTGATCATACAACAAACATATGTGAATGGACAATTTATTTAGTTACTGGAGAAAAAGTTAATTTAAACGAATAGTTTTTACATGAAATACAGAAACTACAATTACAATAAATATTTAAAATATTGTAGTGGAGTAGTGATTATGAAGAAAAAAAAATTAATAACTTTATGGTTAATACTTAGCATTACTATTATAATGCTAAGTACAGGATGCAAAAAAGATAAAGAAGCTAAAGAACAGCAACCTAAAAACATTAAAATAATTTGTGAGGACACAGTTTTGCCCATGGTAAGTGATTTAGTACGGGATTATAATTTAAATAATGACTCTGTAGTTACTGTGGAATCCATTGACAGAGAAAGTGCCTTTAATAAACTGAAAATTTCTGAAGCGGATGCATTAATTGGGTATGTTAAGCCAGATAATAAGGAAATTGAAGCTGAAATGCTAGCTTTTGATGGAATCGCCATTATTGTTAACACCAGTAATAAAGTAAGTAATGTGGGAAACTCTGACTTGAAAAAAATATATACTGGTAATATAGTAAACTGGGAAAAGCTAAAGGGTGAATCAAACGCAATAGTCCCTGTAGCTTTTAAAAACACATTAAATTTAGTTCAGTATCAATTTAATATAAAAATAATGGATACTCCTGTAAAAGAACAAATGAGCAGTACTACACAATATGTGGGAAGTGTAGAAGAAATGAAAAATTTTGTTGCTCAGAATAAAAATGCTATAGGTTTTATGCCAGGACAGTGGTATAATAAAGAAAGTGTGTTTTTAAAATTAAGTGGTATTGAAATTACGACATCAAATTTAAAGAATAAGCTATATGCGCTAAGATTTCCAATACAAATGTATTATACCAAAGAAAAAAAAGATTATCTAAAGGATCTTTTTCAATATTTTAAAAGTGATGATGGTAAGAAAATTATAAGAAAATATTGCATAGAAGCATTTTAGTACCTCCTTCTTAGGAGGTATTTTTATTCTGTAGTAAATTAGCTATTAATCACAAATTTTCTAGTGTAGGTATGTGAAAAAGCGCAAATTATGCGATATATGCTTTTTTTCACCCTTTAAAGACTAATAACGTTGACTTAAATATTGAATTCATGTAAAATACTTAATGGAATGCTATAATTTATTATAAACTAATCCTCATAAAGCCTTTTACAGGAAAGGTTATTGTTAAACAGGAGGTAAAAATGAAAAATCAGATAGCTAAGATACTCCCAGGAAGTATTGCAGAGGAAATTGAGTTAGAAGTGGGAGATAGATTAATTAGTATAAATGGCAATGCTGTAATAGACATCATTGATTACAAATTTTTAATTACAGATGAACTTATATGCATTGAAATTGAGAAGGCAGACGGAGAAGTTTGGGAGATTGAAGTTGAAAAGGAATATGATGAAGATTTAGGAATCCAATTTATTGATGCTATTTTGGATAAGCCAAAGAGTTGTCATAATAAATGTATATTCTGTTTTATTGATCAATTGCCACAAGGAATGAGAGAAACACTATATTTTAAAGATGATGATTCAAGATTATCATTTTTTCAAGGTAACTTTGTGACCTTAACTAATATGAAGGAAGAGGACATAGATAGAATTATCAGATATAAGATAAGTCCCATTAATGTTTCAGTTCACACTACTGATGCAGAGCTTAGAAAGATAATGCTAAACAATAAACATGCTGGGAATGTTTATGATAGGTTAAAGAGGCTGGCTGAAGCTTCCATTAAAATTAATTGTCAAGTGGTTTCTTGTCCAGGTATTAATAATGGACCTGAACTTATAAAAACTATTGAGGATTTATATAAACTTTATCCAAGCGTTGAAAATTTAGCGGTTGTACCCGTTGGGATAACAAAGTATAGAGAAGGCTTATATAATTTAACCTTGTATGATAAGAACACTGCGACGCAAGAAATAGAAGGTGTAAAAGATTTACAAGAAAAATATATTAATGAAATCGGCTCACCTTTTGTAAGGTTGTCGGATGAATTTTATGTTACAGCTGAGATTGATGTTCCCAATGAGGATTTCTATGATGGGTATGATCAGCTAGAAGATGGAATTGGAATGATAAGGATGCTTAGAAATGTTATTGATGAAGATATAGCAAATCTTTCGCTAAATAGCAGTGGAAGTTTTACCTTTGTAACAGGGCATTCAGCCTATACAGAAATATTAAAGGTTGCCAATAAAATTACTTTAATCAATAACAAGATTAATATCCAAGTTAAAGAAATAGTAAATAATTTTTTTGGAGAAACTATTACAGTAGTAGGTCTTTTAACTGGAAAAGATATAATAGAGCAGCTAAAGGATGAAAAGCTAGGGGAGTATGTAATAATTCCTAGCAATGTGTTAAAAAGTGGATATGAATTAGGGGACAATGAGCAGCAAATATTCTTAGATAATATTACAGTGAGTGATTTAGAAAAAAACTTAAGTACAAAAGTTTTAATATGTGATTATTCAGGAGAAGATTTAATCCATATAATAAACCAAAATAGTCGGGAGGAAGAATAATGGCAAAACCAATAGTAGCAATAGTAGGAAGGCCTAATGTAGGCAAATCTACCTTATTTAATAAATTAGCAGGTAGAAGAATATCAATAGTTGATGATAAACCAGGTGTTACAAGAGACAGAGTGTATGCTGATGCAGATTGGCTTAGACATAATTTCACATTAATTGATACAGGTGGTATTGAAGTTGAAAGTCAAGATATCATTTTAGCACAAATGAGAAGACAGGCACAAATAGCTATAGAAACATCAGATGTTATAATATTTATTGTAGACGGGAAGCAAGGCCTTACAGGTGCAGATAATGAAGTTGCTCAAATGCTTAGACAAAGCAAAAAACCAATAGTACTCGTGGTAAATAAAATAGACCATCTTGCACTAGAAGCAAATGCCTTTGAATTCTATAATTTAGGTATAGGGACGCCGTTTGCTATTTCTGCAACTCAAGCTCTTGGACTTGGAGATATGCTTGATGAGGTAGTATCACATTTTGAGAGTGTATATTCACAAACAGAAGATGAAGAATATATTCAAGTTGCAGTGGTAGGTAAGCCGAATGTTGGTAAATCATCATTGATAAATAAAATGCTTGGAGAAGAAAGAAATATAGTAACTGAAATTGCAGGTACAACTAGAGATGCAATTGATAGTAAATTGGAAACTGAACATGGAAAATTTATTCTTATAGATACTGCAGGAATAAGAAGAAAAAGCAAAGTAGAAGAAGGAATTGAAAGATATAGTGTTATTAGATCCTTAGCAGCAGTCGAGAGAGCTGATGTAGTTATACTTATGATTACTGCTACAGAGGAATTAAGTGATCAAGATGAGAAAATTATAGGTTATGCACATGAGATGAAAAAAGCTATTTTAGTAATAGTAAACAAATGGGATCTTATTGAAAAAGATGACAAAACTATGATTGAGTATAAAAAGAGAATACAAGCAGGGTTAAACTTTATGGCTTATGCACCTTATTTATTTATATCTGCAAAAACAGGTCAAAGAGTACATAAGGTACTTGCAACAGTAAAGGAATGTTATGAAAATTACTCGAAAAGAATTTCTACAGGAATACTTAATGAGGTTATAAATAAGGCTGTACTAATGAAAGAACCTCCAACAGTAGCAAATAAGAGATTGAAAATATTCTATGTTACTCAAGTAGCTTCTAAACCACCAACTTTTGTGTTCTTTGTAAATAATGAAAGTTTACTACATTTCTCTTATGAAAGATATTTAGAAAATCAATTGAGACTTGCTTTTGAATTTATGGGAACAGGTATAAAACTTATATTTAGGGAAAGGAAGGAATAGAATGCTAAAAGTTGCTTTTTTAGGTGGTGGTAGTTTTGGTACTGCATTATCTATAATGCTTGCCAAAAAAGGAATAAAAGTTAACATATGGGACAGAAAACTTAGTGTTATTGATGATATTAACATTAAAAGAGAAAATATTAAATATTTGCCCAAGGTTATCGTACCAGCAGGAGTAACAGCGTTCATTGATATAGAAAAGGTTATAAGTGATAGCGACATAATTGTGCTATCAGTTCCATCCCATGCAATAAGAGAATTAAGTAAGATAATAGCACCACAATTAAAACAAAATCAAATTGTGGTTAGCATTGCAAAGGGAATAGAGGAACATTCATCAAATAGAATTTCACAGGTTATAGAAGAAGAGATTCCGAGTAACCCTATAGTAATAATTTCAGGTCCTAGTCATGCAGAAGAGGTTGCCTTAGATCTACCTACAACTGTAGTAGTTACATCAAAAAAAATGGAATATGCAAAGATAGTTCAAGATGTATTTATGACCAGTAAATTTAGAGTTTACACTAATGAAGACATTATTGGAGTAGAAATAGGCGGAGCAGTTAAAAACATTATCGCATTAGCTGCAGGTGTGTCAGATGGAATAGGCTATGGCGACAATTCTAAGGCTGCACTTATGACAAGAGGAATGAGTGAAATTATAAAAATAGGTACTGTGCTTGGAGGTAAAACTGAAACCTTCTATGGCTTAACAGGTATGGGCGATCTTATCGTAACTTGCACTAGTATGCATAGTAGGAATAGAAGAGCAGGTATTTTAATTGGAAAAGGTGTTCCAATGGAAAAGGCTTGTGAGGAAATAGGAATGGTGGTTGAAGGTATAAAAGCCACTAGAGCCTTTTATGAACTTAAAGAAAGAGAGCAAGTATCTATGCCTATTACAGATGTGCTTTATAAAGTACTATTTGAAGGTAAAGACCCTAAAGATGGAGTACACGAACTTATGTCAAGAAATAAAAAAGATGAGTTTTAACGATTTTTTAAAATCACAACTATTAAAACCCAGTTTTTCATTAAGTAATTAATGAAAAGTTGGGTTTTTTTTATATTATTTTAATCTGTAGGAATAATTTATTGTTCTGTAAAATATATTTATAATGGTAAAATTAATTATTGGGAGGGAATATCTTGGATAATTTTGATATATACAAAGATATAGCTGAGAGAACGCAAGGTGATATTTATGTAGGTGTTGTAGGTCCTGTAAGGACTGGAAAATCAACCTTTATAAAAAGATTTATGGAGCTTATGGTAATTCCTAGAATAGACAATCCCCACAAAAAAGAAAGAGCAAAAGATGAACTTCCTCAAAGTGGTTCAGGAAAATCAATTCATACCACTGAACCTAAATTTGTACCCAATGAAGCAGTTGAAATTGATTTTGATGGTGGGACTAAATTCAAAGTAAGAATGGTTGATTGTGTTGGGTATATTGTTAAAGGAGCACTAGGATACGAAGAAGGGGAGACACCTAAAATGGTTACAACTCCTTGGTATGACTATGAGATTCCATTTGAGGAAGCGGCAGAGCTTGGAACAAAAAAAGTAATAAATGAACACTCAACTATAGGCTTATTAATTACAACAGATGGTTCTATAACAGGTATAGACAGAGTAGAATACTTAGATGCTGAAAAAAGAGTAGTTGATGAACTTAAATCCATCAATAAACCTTTCATAATGGTGTTAAATTCTAAAAATGCTGCTGCTCCTGAAACGGAAGTTTTAGCAAGAGAATTGGAAGAAGAATATGATGTTCCAGTTCAAGTTATGGATGTTCTAAATATGAAAGAAGAGGATATAGCTAATATATTCCAAAGAATTCTAAGAGAATTTCCAGTTAAAGAAATTAACATAGATATGCCAGAATGGATTGAAAATTTGAGTTCTAAGCATTGGGTAAAAATTAGCTTTATGAAGTTCTTAAAGGATATGTGCAAGGATATTTTTAAAGTTAGGGATATAAATAAATCTCTACTAAGTTTTAGTGAAGTTGACTTTTTAGATTCTGCAAAACTTGATGAAATGAATATGGGTGAAGGTACTGCAAGAGTTAATATAATTCCTAAACACGAATTATTTTACAAAATACTAGGTGAAACTTGTAATCGTGAAATAACAGGTGAAAATGACTTATTAACATTAATGGGAGAATTCTCTATAGCAAAAGTTGAATATGATAAAATTTCTGATGCTTTGAGAGATGTTAAGGAAAAAGGCTATGGTCTAGTAGCACCACAACTTTCAGAAATGACTTTAGAAGAACCTGAAATGATACAGCATGGTGGTAGATATGGTGTTAAATTAAAGGCTTCAGCACCGTCGTTACACTTTATCAAAGCAGATATAACCACTGAAGTATCCCCTATTATGGGTACAGAAAAGCAAAGTGAAGAATTCTATAATTCAATTTTAGAACAGTTTGAAAACGATAAGTCCCAAATATGGCAGAGTAATATGTTTGGTAAATCTTTAGAAGTATTAGTTAAAGAAGGTCTTCAAAACAAATTATTTAAGATGCCTGATGACGTTCAAGTGAAAATTCAAAAGACACTACAAAGAATCATAAATGAAGGTAATGGCAGCTTGATTTGCATTATATTATAATAATATTTTTTATTATATAGTAGTTTTGAGTTATAGGAGCATTTCTTATAACTCAAAGCTAAATTTAAATTGAAAAAAAGTAAAAATTCGTGCTATAATATACCTGTTAACTGGGTGTAGCGCAGTTGGTAGCGCGCATGAATGGGGTTCATGAGGTCGCAAGTTCGACTCTTGTCACTCAGACCATTGTAAAGAAAGGGTTTTAATCAGTCTAATATTAAAATAGTACGGAAAGAAAGTACGGGAATCATTTTAAAATGATTCCCGTACTTTCTTTTTTAAAAATTATATTTTAGTTTATTAAGATTATATCGTACCTATAATTTTAAGGAATTTGAGAACAATATATATTAGACTAAATTTATTTGAAGACCACTAAACCCAATTAGTAATAATATAAGACCGTCACTTTAGTGATGTGAGGTTCTCAGAAAGGAATATGAAAAAAATGGAAAAAAACACAAGCAAAAAACGATATAAATGGTGGAGATTATTAATAATAGGGTTAATAATATACATAGTAGGTTTAGAAGTTCTGGTATTAACGCAAAACCCCAATCTATTTCCAGCTATAGTGATGCTGGGTAATTTCCTTATACCAGTTATCTACGTGGCCTTTTTATATCAAAAAAGAACTTTAAGTAATGTAAGTATGCCTATGACTCTTGCAGGTTTCTTTTATGGTGGGTTTTTAGGAGTTTTTGCAGCCGCAATACTTGAACCAATTTTTATTCATAATTTAAACTTTTCAACAGCTATATTTGTAGGTATAATTGAAGAATTTGCAAAAATCGTTGGAGTACTAGTTATTTTCAAAAATAGAAACCATGACCTTCAGCTAGATGGATTAATTATTGGAGCAGCCGCGGGAATGGGCTTTGCAGCATTAGAGAGCTCAGGCTATGCTTTTACTACGTTTTTAAATAGTGGTGGAAGTTTATCATCTACTGTTTATATAACACTACTCAGAGGGATATTATCGCCACTTGGACATGGTACTTGGACAGCTATTTTAGCAGCTGTACTTTTAAGAGAAAGTGCTCCGAGAAAATTCATATTAAATTTAAGGGTTATTGGAGCATATGTTACGGTGGTTGTGCTGCATGGACTTTGGAATGGAATTCCCTCTATAATTGGAATGGTTACACCTTCCGCAGCTGCTATTTTTATCGGACAGGGAATCATTGGTGTTCTTGGCATACTTATATTGATTAGGTTGTGGTTTAAAGCAAAAAAACAGGCGCGAGAACGATTAGCAAGGATGTGACTTTCAGTCAGCTCCTAGCGCATCTGGGGAAGTTGTTGTTGTAAATATTGTTAGTATATTTTCATCAATTTATCCTAATCATAAAGTAGTAAAGTAATAAAAATGAGGATGGTGAAAGAATGAAAAATATAAAAATTGCTTCAATATTAATTAGTGTAAGTATGACTATTATAGTATTTTCTGGTTGTAGTAGTCGTACAAAAGTACCAATTGTAGTTACAAAACAACAAATGAATAATACTATAAAACCTAACCAATCTAACTCAACAACCATGATGAAACTTTATTCTAAGACTCTTAAAGACCTAGTTACTGCAAAGACAATAACACAGGCCCAGTCAAGTAAAGTGCTTGCAGCAATAACAAACAATATGTCACCGAATGCAGTAACAACACCTAATACAGGAACGACACCTAATACAGGAATGACGCCTAATACAGTAACGACACCTAATACAGGAACGACACCAAATACAGTAACGGCACCTAATACAGTAACGACACCTAATACAGTAACAACACCGAATACAGCAACAACACCTAATACACCACCTATTATTAATGCGATAAGCTCATTAGTAAAAAGTAAAGTAATTACTCAAGCACAAGCTAATACAATAAACCTCAAAATTCAACAAGCTATGAAAAATAATCAAAGTAATAAGTAAGTATTTACAATTTTATAAAATCAGTTTAAGGAACTAGAGTTTAATGCTCTAGTTTTTTTATTGTTCGAAATATGGAAATCGGTGTATTTTATTTGTAGCAAAAAACATATCAAATAATTTGATGTAATTTCCCATTTGACAAGAACGATATTGCTTATAAAATCATAAAATAACGTATAATGATTTCAGGAGCGGTGATAAATTTGTATTTATATCCCTATGAATATTTTCGTAAAGGTTTTTACCCTATTCCAATGAAAATTACTAAAGCAGAAGTAGATTTAATGAATAACATACGTATGCTTTGGGAACAGCATGGAGTCTGGACAAGAATGGCCATAATGAGCATGGTTTTGGGGTTACCAGATGAAGAACTCGTAATTAATCGGCTACTACAAAATCCAGTAGATTTTGCTAATGCATTGAAGATTTTCTATGGAGACAAAATTGCTTCAAAATTCAGTGATTTATTAAAAAGCCATCTTGTTATAGCAGCACAGCTTGTAAAGGCCGCTAAAGCAGGAGATAACAAATCAGCCATGGAAGCAGAAAAAAAGTGGTATGAAAATGCCGATGAAATAGCTGATTTCCTAAGTTATATTAATCCTTATTGGTCAAGTGAAAGTTGGAAAACAATGCTACATGAACATTTAGCACTTGTTAAAGCAGAAGCAGTTGCCATGCTTACCAAAGATTATGCAGCTAGTATCAAAGTTTACGACAAAATTGAAAGTCAAGCTCTAGAAATGGCTGATATGATGGCACATGGTATTATTAAACAGTTTTCTTATTAATTTACAAAATAGTTTTTAAATTGAGTAATTAGTACTCGTCTACCGCTGTTTTTACTGGGTTAGTTCTATTCATATAATACAAAGAACAAGCATTATAATTATGATGCTTGTTTTTTATGCATGAGTATTTTTATTAGTTAACAAAAATTCAATATACCGAAAAATGTATATAAAATTATGTAACCAATATTAGCAATGTGGCATACTTTACAGTGACCACTAAATTTTCTAAATTTAAGGAGTGTTGAAATAAATGGTTACTACAAGTTCTTACGAATGTTTAGATTATAATAAGCACTGTAACGATAGACCTGATAGATCACTAGATACAATAGAAACCTCATATCCAGGTCTACAGAATATAGTTTCAAATAGTCCAATATTTTTAGGTTCAATAGTTGATGGAACAAAAACAGGCAGGAGTATACAACTAAACGGAAATAGATTAATTTTCAGTGTACCAGGGCTATATTTAGTAACGTATAGCACATCTGCAGTATGGACCACACTTCCCTATGGAACCAACGAGGCGATAATCCAATTAAAACTCAATCGAACGCTATTAGATGGTTCAGAAACTAGAGTTCAAGTGTTAACACCACAGCCTGTGGAAAACCAAAAATCAAATTTAGCTAAGACAGTTCTTGTTCCTGTAATTATTAGAAACTCAGTCTTAACTTTAATAAGTACAAGCTCGCAAATTATGGGATTCATAGACACAACAGTAACTGTTGTAAAAGTAGGATAATAGAAAGTTAATGTATAGGAACCGATCTTTTAGATTCGGTTCCTTTTTTATTAAGTTTCATTACTACGAAGAATCACAGGTGATTTTTGTTTGAATAAAAGTAAGCGTAAATAACATAATGTTAAAAGGATGCTCAGACGTAATGAATTTCGCAACAGGGCAAGGTTTTGTAAAACCAGACTTAAACGGTAAACTTAACTGGAATAAAAAATGACAAGAGCAGAGGTTGTAAAAATAATATTTGATGCAATTAAACAAATTAATCGAATAAATTTTATATAAAAGTCCTACAAATAAGCAAGATGCCATAGAGAAAATTGCTATACAGTTCTTAATGGTGTATATACTGGAACTTAAAGAGATTATATATGGGTAAATCCTTTTATAAGCTATAAAATAATAAAAACTCTGCGGCCATCAGAAGTAAAAGATACTCAAAGGGGTGGGGCATGAAACTAAAGAAAAGCATTTTATAAATATAACCGAGAGAATTTTTATGCTATTTTTTATGTGAATATTTTTTAGATTATTAAGCAATCGAATCCGTGAGATATTACTACCACTGGATTTTGAGTTGTACATGCTGTGTTTTAGTATGTATTGGTATATGTTAACAAAAGACGTGAATGTAGCAATATCAACACTTTGAAGTAATTTAAATACCAATAACTACCATTGAATTTTAAATAATATTAGATAATAAGCGGACAATTTACGGACAAGCGGACAAAAGACGGACAAAAAACGGGCGAAAAATGAGCTGAAATATGGCATGTTTTCATCACAAAATATTTGGAGGATGAAGCAGTTTTATGAGTCTTCTAAAGATACTAAAAAACTCTCGTCACTGTTGAGAGAAATTAGTTGGACTAATAATCTTTACATATTATCAGCAACTAAGAGCCTAGAAGAAACGGAATTTTATAAAAGGTTTGGATTAAGAAAAGGTTTTTATCAAGGGTGCTTGCGAGGCAAATAGATAGTGCTACAGATAATCTAGGCGAATTACTTAATAACCGTATCACTGATAGTATAATATTTACTATTATGATATCACAGGGCAATGATGGAGCAGTTATATTTGTTAGTAAAAACTCCAGATAAATAGTATTTATAAAGTTGAGAAATAGCTAATTAAGCTCTGGGATAATCTCGGAGCTTTATTATTTTGCCTATTTTTACAAATATTGCAGGAGAAAAGTAGTTTTATGTTGAAATAACATAAAATAGATGTTAGCATGGGGTGTTTTTTACTGCTAACTAATCAAAGTTAGGTGCAGTAGATAATGTCTATAATGGGAAGTCCAAAAAATGAGAAATACTTTATGGGTGTAGGGCATATCAGCAATGTCTGAAGACATTTTTCAGTTAAAGATTACTTAAAGAGTTATGTCAAACTCGTAAAGAAATATGGAACAAATTATTTATGGGAGGGATAGTATTTTGGGTAATAAAAAGAATTGGTTATTAATTTCGCTATTAACTTTAATTTTCATGTTTACATCTTGTTCAAGTGGTCCAGTAGCAAAGGGACCTGCACCAAAGCCTTTTGAATATCCAATCGAAATAAAGTCGGATTCTTACCCATTGCATTTAAATCAGGAGTTTACAATTCAGACAACAGAGAGGAATTGGGAAGGAAGTAGTGCAAATATATACTATCTCGAAAGTAATGAATCAAATGAAAATGAATTAATATATAAACACATTCTTCCACAAAACAACAGGCTAATAGGGACAGCAGAAATTAAACAAGGACAATTTAAGTTTAAATGGCAAGTTCCAAAAGACAGTATTAAAAAAGGATATGGAACCTTTTATATTGGGATTCAAAGTGATAAAGGTATTGTTAGTGGTGTAATGGTAGAAGCATTACCTTATAATGGATTTGAAATTTCACCTAAAGATGTGAGTATCGGTCAAATGATTAATTATAATATTACTGGATTTCCAAAAGGCTGTACTTTGGAGGTCTACCTACAACAAGTTAATACTAGTACAAGGATTTCAACTTTAGGGATTTTCAAGAAAACTAACGGCTCCGTAGCATCTTCATTTAAATTATCAAAATCAATAGGAGATACTAAAATTAAACCTGGACAGTACGAAATTCAAGTCACTATGATACCAAAGGATGAAAATAAGAATAAGGTGCCACGTAGGGCAGTTTTTGCATATTTCAATGTAAAATAAAAATTTAATTTTATTAGACTCATAATTAGGACATGAGGGATGCTTAATGAGGAAAAAGAATATATTATTACTTTACTTAACTAAAATTAATTATGTCATAACATTCTTATAGGTTGCAATAATCAGGATTTGGAGATTGTTGAACTGGTCAGGTTATGTCTAAAATGGGAAGTTCGGATTAACGAGGAATCTGAATATTATAGCAATTAATGGATGTTAGAGTACATAGATTTCACTATACATTAAATGTATTAGCCGAACGCTAAAGGAGACCAATCGATGAGTGAATATAATTTCTACTATGATGAATCGGAGCACAGCAGGAAGATAAACCACAAGACAATAACGGCGGATAACTACTACGACAACTTTATTGCTGTGGTCGTTGGCTGGCGCTCTGAATACGAAACTGACTTGTTTAGCAGATATACTGCTTTCGAAGAAAAATACAAATATCGTCAATCAAAAGGTGAACTGAAAAGCACCACTATCCGTCAAAGTCAACTGGAGCATGGATTTGCCTCGTTAAACAATGACAATGTTAGTCTGTTGGAAGATTTCTTGGCTCTGTTTAATGAGAAAACTCTCATCTACTATGCAGTCATAAGCAAAATCGAATATATAATCAGACAATTATTTGAAGATTATAAAAACAGCTTTTTGGTTGATATGGATGCCATGAAATACTCAATTACAAAAGCCGTGGTTTTATATCAGCCAGCAGACATAATCAATGGTTTCTACGAGAATACCGGCGAACTTGTTTCACTCTTGAAAAAATTCTTTACTGTTCAAATCGAAAAGGATAAAGCAAATGAAGCATTGAAGGAAAAGGAAATTGAACAATACAACCAAATACTTATGCTTCTGGATGATGTCTCGACAATTAAGACTATTGACTGGAATTACGATATTTCGTTCGATGGTTTCAAAAAATACCTTACTGAAAGATCAATAGATAACTATTCATTGACCATAGACAAGGAAGGCGAAAACGGTAATACGGCAAAAGCAGCTGAACGCCAGTGTTTAACTACGGTTGCAGAAGCAGACTCATTGACTTCCTGTGGAATCCGTATGGCTGATATGCTTGCAGGTTTGATTTCAAAATTACTGAAAGCCATACATAATGCATTGAGGTATATGTCAGAGGAAGAACAAGTAAGTAAAAAAATCCTCAATAGTAGTTGGTTTGTCATTAGTGAACAACAACTCTCCCTTTACAAAAAGTTACACAATGTGGCGGTCGATTTAAATACATCTTGGTACAAGGCTTTTTCCGGGATATATTCAGATGACTTGATAGTGCTTATTGCTTTCCTGAATTTTATGAGTCATTTTGAATCGGTAGAGGCCATAAAAAGCGATATTTCTATGCAAGGTGTTAAACGTCAAATTATAACTAATTGAAACGTCATTTTATTTCTATTATTAGTAGGTGATTTACGTCAGGTTAACCCTATAAAATCACTTTATCAATAAGAAAAAATCATTTTATTAATAAAAT
>Ga0209123_1000119_pt1 | contig 120665 bp, 117 predicted proteins | sample BarGraIncu00431A_FD_184500 | JGI IMG/M metagenome (GOLD analysis project Ga0209123, IMG submission 184500) | Arctic peat soil microbial communities from Barrow, Alaska, USA - Barrow Graham LP Incubations 004-31A (SPAdes) (version 2) | ecosystem: Environmental > Terrestrial > Soil > Wetlands >... | reverse complement strand
GACTGATCTTAGGCATCAATCCGATCGTCGGCGCGATGGCCGCCTGTCTTCTTGCCGCTTTCGGCATAGAAGCGATCCGTAAAAGGATTCCCCGGTATTCAGAACTTTCGATAGCCATCGTCCTGTCAGTGGGGGTCGGGCTCGCAGGTATTTTATCCGGATTTGTAAAAAATGCCGCAACCTTCAACAGCTTCCTGTTTGGAAGCATCGTTGCGATCAGTGATTTCGAGACTGCCCTGGTTGTTGGAATTGCGATACTGGTATTTCTTTCGTTTATTCTTCTTTACAAGGAACTTTTTTATATTGCGTTCGATGAACAGGCCGCCGCCCTGTCAGGGGTTCCCGTCAGGCTGGTCAATACAATTTTCACCATTCTGACCGCCGTTACGGTATCTGTCGCATCGCGCACCGTCGGCGCCCTTATTGTCTCATCACTGATGGTGGTTCCCGTTGCAACAGCAATGATAATGGCGCGAAGCTATAAGCAGACGGTAATCTGGTCTGTGATATGCGCCGTCACTGCGACAATTACCGGACTTCTCATATCCTATTATGCAGAGCTTAAGCCCGGCGGCACAATTGTGCTTACTGCTGTGGCGCTTTTCCTTCTGGCATTACTGCTGAAATGGCTTCGTCAGGTTATCCGGTCAGCAGGAATGAAAGGAGCATCCAATGAATCCGCATAAATCCATCCAACCATCCGTATCCCCGGCATCCGTATCCCCGGCATCCGTATCACCTGAACCGGCTGAGCCCTGTGATTTTTCTGCCTGGCCGCAGGGATTAAAGCGTACAAAGTCCCGGGAAGCGATCATGACAGCTCTTGAGAAGGAGCCGCTGCCCGTAACCGCCCTGTATCTCTTTGACAAGCTGCAGCAGGGAAAAGAACCGATTTGGCTGTCGACCGTATACCGTGTGCTGGAGTCTTTTGTCGGCAAAAATGCGGTTCTCAAAATTATGCCCGCCGATAGTACGATGGCTGTTTATGAATGGAATCGTCATAAGCATACGCACTATGCGGTTTGTGTCGAATGCCACTCCATGGTGCCTGTCAATGACTGCCCTTTTGAGTATATTGCCCCGTCGGCTGCTGCCGGGGATTTCCATATCGTCGGGCACAATCTTGAGCTCTATGGATATTGCGGCAAATGTTATAAGAAGAAAGCAGACAAGCAATAGGTGTCCGGCCGGATTGCCGCGGGATGCCTTACCGCACAGGATGCCTTACCCGCCCATTGACTTCACGTAATTTTCGTCTTATTCTACAGGTATAGGGGGAATTGTTTTTTTCCCTTACTTTATCTAATGATACGCAGCGTGCCGTACGGCATCAATATACGCCATACAGGCACTTTTCCAAAAAGGAGGCCTTTTTATGGCAAATTCAGTACTTATTTCATCTATTCATGGACGTGAGATTCTTGATTCCCGCGGTAATCCGACTGTTGAAGTCGATGTTTCCCTGACCGACGGCAGCTTCGGCCGCGCAGCCGTACCTTCCGGTGCTTCCACCGGTGCTTTTGAAGCGGTTGAACTTCGTGACAAAGAACCCGCCCGTTATCTCGGGCAGGGTGTCAGAAATGCCGTTGACAATGTTAACGGACCGATCACCGCCGCGCTTCTCGGGATCAATGCACTTGATCAGAAAGTGGTTGATGCCGCCCTGATCGCAGGGGACGGCACACCCAACAAGGCAAACTGGGGAGCCAATGCGATTCTCGGCGTATCCCTTGCCGTGGCTAAAGCCGCTGCCAATTCCCTTCACCTGCCATTTTACCGTTATGTCGGAGGAATCAATGCCCGCACCCTTCCCGTTCCAATGATGAACATCATCAACGGCGGAAAACATGCGGACTCCAGCCTGAATATCCAGGAGTTCATGATCATCCCGGCAGGTGCCAGTTCTTTCTCAGACGGCCTGCAGAAGAGCGCGACCGTATTCCACACACTGAAAAAGCTTCTCAAGGCAGACGGGTATGTCACAGCCGTAGGAGACGAAGGCGGATTTGCACCCAAGTTCAGCAGCGACGAAGAGGCCCTGGCCTATATTGTAAAAGCTATTTCTGCCGCAGGATTCGTTCCCGGCAAAGATTTTTTCATTGCTGTTGATGCAGCGGCGACGGAAATGTATGACGAAGCAGCAAAGGCCGGAAGACCCGGTGATTATCTCTTCTGGAAGGCCGGAATATTCAAGACAGTAGATGAGATGGTTGATTTCTGGGTGGATCTTGTTAACCGTTACCCGATCCTTTCCCTGGAAGACGGTATGAGTGAAGAAGACTGGGGTGGATGGAAGAAGCTTACAGATGCACTTGGCAAAAGAATTCAGCTTGTTGGAGACGATCTTTTTGTTACCAATACGGAACGCATTAAGAGAGGCATTGATCTGGGAGTTACCAACTCTGTCCTTATCAAGCTTAATCAGATCGGGACGCTGACCGAGACACTCGAAGCAATCGAAATGACCAAAAATGAGAACTGGACTGCGATTGTTTCACACCGTTCAGGGGAGACCGAAGATGTTACCCTGGCAGATATAGCCGTAGCAACAAATGCCGGACAGATCAAGACAGGTGCGCCTTCCCGTACCGACCGGGTTGCCAAATACAACCAGCTTTTAAGGATTGAGGAAGAGCTCGGAAGTGCGGCAGTCTATCCCGGACGCAAAGCTTTTCACATTTAAAAAACGGGCTGCAAAAGCATTCTCAGTGTGAAGGCAATGTGTAGACAATGTGTAGACAAATAAGAATTTCGCAAAAATGCTTGTTTTTTTCTGATAAGCATGATACTATAGCGACAGGTCATGGAACGGTATTGATGGCGATTTGAAATTGTACTTCTTCGTAACGATTAGGTAGATTTTTAAAGTCCTAGTTTTAACCCCGTCACCTACCTAATCTGTCAGAAGGAGGTACTTATATTATGGCTGATAAGACATTGAATTGTAAGGATTGCGGAGCTGAGTTTGTTTTCACTGAAGGTGAGCAGGCTTTCTACGCAGAAAAAGGATTCACCAATGAGCCGGTTCGTTGCCCTGATTGCCGTCGCTCGAGAAAGCAACAGCGCAATAACGACCGTGGATACGGTGACAACAACAGGTGGTAATCATCTGCTGCATTCTTTGAAAAATCAAAGAAAGTAAGTTGGAATGCTCCTGACGTAACAGTCAGGGGCATTTTTTTGTTATTTTGCTTGCGTATTCATTAAATATATTTGAGCTGTTCCTTGCGGTTTAATCCTAAATTCGGTATATTAACAAATAGGATATGCACCGCGCATCTCCATATAGTATTTCGTAAGGAGGAACAACTATGTCAGATAATTCTTTACAGGGCAATCAGACCGTATCAGTAGGTGATTGGATTGGAACTATGATCCTTACCGGCATTCCGCTCGTTGGAATCATCATGATTTTTGTCTGGGCTTTTGGCGGCGGCGCAAAGCCATCAAAGAGAAACTATGCCCGTGCATTTTTAATTCTCGCTGTTATCGGATTTGTATTAGGAGTCATTTTCAGCATATTACTAAGTGCTACACTGGCTGCATTCTTTACTAATTTTTCTGATTCCATGTCCAGTTCTTACAGTTACTGATTCCTGCCGGTTTCATGTAATCGAGCAGAAGTATCTTTACAATCGGAAAATATTCCAAATAGAAATCCGGTTTTCCATTACGGAAGGCCGGATTTTTTATATAGGGCATCGCGGGGCACTGCTTTCGGCATCTTAAATCGGATTCCAAAGTAATCTAAACGCACTCTAAAGTATGTCAATTTGCTCCCAAAAGATATTATTCAGATTTTCTATTGCATTTTTCTGCAGCCGGGTTTATTCTTTTCTTTAGCATCATCAGTTTATTAAAAGTATGCTTTGTACCTTTGAACTTTTCCGGGAGGTATATATGGACGATTCCATTCTCAATGTTGAACAGGCCACGGATTTTTTGGGTATCAGTGAAAAGACCCTGATCAAACTTCTCAGGGAAGAGCATATCCCCGCAAGGAAAATCGGACGTGAATGGCGGTTCAGCAGGGCGGCACTGACAGAGTGGCTTGCCTTGGGCGATTCCCTTAATTATATTAACCGCAATGATTTCTACCGTGTATCTGTCGATGAGGAAGGCAAAACATCCGATTTACTTTCCGCTGTCTCGGACCGCATCGCCCTTCTTTGCAAAGATCCAAACCTGCAGCAGCTTGTACATGTTGAAAAGGCGGTCCGCATACCTGATCAAGCCACCCTTCGCATGAGCTATAAGCAGCAGCGTGACGTCGAGAAATTCGAATTCAAAATCTACTGGCCGATCCGCGACGAATACCGGAGCCTCAGCCGTGATTTCAGCAGCGGTACGGATGTCGAATAATCCGCAGGTTCGCGCAGTTCAAACACAAGGATTATCAGTAACTTATAGACTTGTTACAGGAGGCCCTGCCGTGAAGCAAAAAAATGAAACCGCTAAAAAACTAATCTCCAATATCGTCCTGATCGGCCTGGTTAGTTTTTTCATAGACATGAGCAATGAGATGGTCTACCCGATACTTCCGCTTTTCCTGACTGCGGGACTGGGGGCATCACCTGCTATCGTCGGCATTATTGAGGGTATTGCAGAAAGTATAGCCTCGCTTCTGAAAGTTTTCAGCGGATACATCGGCGACGCCTACCATAAAAAGAAGCCGCTCACCCTGATTGGCTATTGCGCCTCCGTCCTGTACAAGATTCTTCTGCTTTTTGCCGGTTCCTGGGCAGGAGTACTTGTCGCCCGCGTAATTGACCGGACAGGCAAGGGAATCCGGACGGCACCGCGCGACGCGCTTGTTGCACAGTCAAGCGACCAGAAAAAGCTCGGCGGTTCTTTCGGCCTTCACAAGATGTTCGACATGGCGGGTTCCGCAATCGGAGCTTTTCTTGCCTTCCTTTTTGTCGCAACCGCGCTCCCGTACCGCTCAATTTTTTTATGGTCGATCATTCCCTGTATTGTAGGTATTTCCATAATACCGCTGATACGCGAAAAGAAAGATGACAGGCCAATCTGTGAAAAATTGACTTTCCGCGGTCTCAAGCTAAGCGGCAAAGTCAAAATGTATTTTGCCGTAATATTTCTCTTTTGCCTGGGAAATTCTTCCAATGTATTCCTGCTCCTGAAAGCTAAAGAACGAGGTTTCACATCGGCACAGGTCATGCTCCTCTATCTGGTTTTTAACGTCTCGGCTTCGCTGCTGGCAATCCCCTCCGGCAAATTCTCCGACAAGTTCGGCCGGCGGTCTATTCTTGTGCCGGGATATCTTATTTATGGCCTGGTATATCTTGGCTTTGCCGTATTTACTTCAAAAATCTCGATCATCCTTCTTTTCATTGCATACGGCGCTTACACCGCCTTCATCAGCGGCGCTGAGCGCGCCTTTGTCTCTGAAGCCTCCCCCGAGGACTATAAGGGCACCGTCCTGGGCATATACGGCATGCTGCAGGGTGTTGGTCTTCTATTCTCATCAATCATTGCAGGCGCCCTGTGGGACCGCATCAACTCCAACGCGCCCTTTTGGTTCGGCGGTATTCTCGGCATCTTTTCGGCTCTTGCCATCGTCATCATCCTGGGTTCGAACCGGATTCAAAACCCTGCGAAAAAACCTGCATGACAATCCGTGCTATAAAATCCGTGCTATAAAATCCCTGCATGAAAATCCCTGCTATGAAAAATCCGTGCTACGCCTCCCAAATCCCTCTGCCGATGTCATATTTCCATTCGGGGGGAATGCCTTGGACCTGATCCTGCTTCCAGCTGTCGAGATGTAAAAGCAGATCGGCAAGGGGTTCAATTCCTCCGAAAGACTTGCGGATCTGAATTTTCTGGGCTGCTGCCGCGCAACCCAGCTGCAGCGACCGGCTTGATGTCTGTCCGCTCAGGATGCCTGCAAGGACACCTGCTATGCTTGCATCCCCGGCGCCTGCCGTGGATGCGATTTTTGCCACGTGGTAACTGGGGGCAAACCATTCCCTGGAGGCCCATTCTGAAACATCCTCCGGTGCCGCCTTGCCGACAGCGGCTACACGTTCCGCGCTTTTCGTGCGCATGTACAGTCCTTTATATCCCAGCTTGATCACAACGATCTCACAGCCCATATCCAGAATCTGATCCGACAGGCTTTTCAGATGATGCAAGTCATATGCGTCGATAAAACTGATGCCGGTTGCATTTACCTGTTCGGTGATCGAATCGAATACCGGCCGGTCCAGCATAAAAAGAATTTCTTCGATGCTCGGGGAAAAAAGATCCGTAAAGGGAAGCGTGCGCGTGAGTATCTGCCGCCAGTCTGCCTTTCCGGCTGCGGATTCCGGATCAGGAAGTGCCAGGTCAAGGGATGTAGTGACACCTCTTTCCTTGACTTTCTTCATAATACCGGACAGTTCGATTCCATCGTCACAGTACATCCGGCGCATAAGCGGAGGATATCCGAAATGAAAAAGGCGCGCTTTTGAAATAAGGTCAAAATCAAGGTCTTCTGCACAGAAAGTATCATTTGCACCTGGGTGGTGCAGGAAAATCCGGTCAATACCCGGAGGTGCGATCACGTAGGAATACGAGGTACTCGAAGAAGGGTCGATGATCAGCTGAAGACTCTCACGGTACGGTGCCAGTACATCCTGAACACCCTTGCCAAAAAGATCATTCCCGATCTTCCCCATCATCTGCGCAGATATTCCGATCTGTTTAAGTGCAATGCCGGTATTTGAAACGGCCCCCCCGCTCGATAGAATAGATTCCCCGACATGAATAAGCCGTCCGGGAACAAACATTTCCGAGAACTTCTGCTGGTGATCCTGTTCAAACGCCGGTAATAAATCCAGGCAGATATGGCCCGCTACAATAACCTGTCCCTCTTTTTGATTCATTTCTGATGATCCTCACTTGTCTGTAAATTATTTCCGATCCGTTCTGAATCCCGCCCTACAGCCCGCCGGCTTTGACATAATGTTCAAGCACAAGATTCGCACTTGAAATGGTAACCGGGTACTCCGGCATCTTTGATGCCTGGATGATGATCTGCTTGGTTCCCCTGGCGATAAATCTTTCGTTGACCTTCCTGCTGATTTTATCATTCAATTCATCCGCATGGTATGCAATATCCCCTGTGAGAACGACGGCCTCCACATCCAGAATATTAACAGCATTAACTATGATGCTGGCCAGGTATTCAGCCTCCATCTCCAGAGCCGCACGTGCCGATGCGTTACCCTCCGAAGAAAGATCTACGATATGTTTCCAGGTATCCAGCGTCGGGTCCTGTTTCCTGACTACAGCCAGAAGATTCGGAATGGATGCATATAACTCTGCACAGCCATAATTGCCGCAGTCGCAGCGGGGACCATTCATATTAATGCTTGTGTGTCCGAATTCATTGCTGAACCCGGTGCCGCCTTTGTAGAGGTCCCCTTTAATGATGAGGCCCGCACCAACGCCGGTATCGACGACAAGCTCAAGGAAGGAGTCAAATGCGCCTTTCATGCAGAATGTTTTCTCCGCAAGGGCAAGTGCATTTGCATTATTTTCCAGAATAATTGTGCCGGTAATCCGTTTCTGAAAAAACGCAGCAATCGGAAGGTTGAACCATTTCTTGAAATTCGGGGGATTCAGGATCACCCCGCGCTTGGCATCAAGCGGACCGGGCGCTGTAATTCCCATTCCCAGAAATCTTCCCGGCAGAACATGTGTCTCAAGGAGCTGCTCTGTATCCCGGGCGATAATTTCGAGCATGTCCAGCGCGGATACATGCGGGTCAAGCGGCCTGCTGATTCGTTTTTGAATCGTCCCGCCGAAATCCACAAGTCCGATGGCATATCGACGGTGAAAAATGGAAAGGCCGATCGAATAGAATGCATCCGGATTTATTTCCAGGCTGACAGATTTCCTGCCTACCCGTCCGCCCTGTTCACATCCTTCGCGAAGGATTTTGTCCTGAAGAAGACTATCGACAATCAGGCTGATAGCCGAACGCGTAAGCCCGGTAATCCTGGATAATTCAGCCCGGGATGCACTTTGCGTGCGAAGGTGTTCCAGAATACGGCGGCGGTTATTCGACTTCATTTCGGCCGCATTCAGAGTAACGGTTCTCATAGAAATCTCCATATTCCTTATTGTAGTATTTGGTCTTTCTTTGTCCTCTATATATGCTTTCACAATATTTACACCCATTCCAATAATTTGTCAAGTCGGTTGACAAATTATTGGGGAGCACCTATAATTTATAGTGAAGTGTTTTTATAGGAGAGTGCGGCATGGAATTAAAGATCATGAGAAAAGGATTTACCTACTCACAAAACGGGACGGGAAACCGGCTTGTTTTCTACTTGCAGGGCTGTGATATGCTCTGTCCATGGTGCTCGAATCCGGAAGGCCTTGCCCCGGGCGGTACGCTTTTGGTACACCAAAATACCCTTTTGGATGCAGTCTGTCCGCAGGGCAGGATTGTCGAAGGGAAGCTGGACCGTACTGACTGTACTGACTGTCCCACCCGTGAATGCGTTACGACCAATAAGAACGCCGGACTTTCTTTTTCCTGTACTACTGTAGATGTTAAAGATTTAATTGCCGAGGCTCAGGATTCCCGTTCGCTCTTTTTTGACGGCGGCGGCGTTACAATATCCGGCGGTGAACCGATGATGCAGTTCGAAGCTGTCAAGGAACTTCTGACCGGCCTTCGTGCAATCGGCATACATACGGCAATGGAGACAAACGGGGCACATCCTCAGCTGCCCGAGCTTTTCCCTTTGATAAATCTGCTTATCATCGACTTTAAACACGATGATGATGCAGTCCATACAGAAATGACCGGCATGTCCAATCAGACCATCCGGGCCAATATTAAAGCCGCGCTTAACTGGCACCCCAATGTGCTGATCCGCACGCCGCTTATCGCATCCTTTAATGCAGATGCCAAAATCATCCATCGGTTCGTCGCTTTTTTTCAGGAGTGCGGCACAGGCAATGCCCGATTTGAACTTCTGAAGTACCACGAGTACGGCCGCCAGAAGTGGGACTCATGCGGACTTGATTATACAATGAACAAAGGCTATATTTCCGATTCTCTATTCAGGTCCCTCGAAAACATCTACAAGAAGGCCGGACTGAATGTCATCCGCTCCTAGGTCAAACATCGCAAAATCCAAACCGCACACAGACAGAATTGCCTTGACAGTTATGCGTCGCACTACGATAATATGTAGTGTTGATCCGGGGAATTAGCTCAGTCTGGGAGAGCGCTTGCTTCGCATGTAAGAGGTCGCCGGTTCGATCCCGGTATTCTCCACCACCAAATCCCCTAGAGGCTGTAAGGCTTTCAGGGGATTTGTCTTGTCATAAAAACGTTGAATAATGTTGAAAAGTACCACACAGGTACCATTGATGATTTTCCCAACATTTACATGGTCATTTTTTCCCTGATTATTCAATATCACTTTTATAAATTTCCAACAATTATATGAACACTATCTGCCGATCAAGATTAGCTGTACCGTTTATGATCGACTGATAAGCAGAAAGGGATGCAGAGATCCGGTAAGCCGCCGGGTACTGTGAAGGACAGTCGAATACTGTGCTATAATTTTACTTGATACATTCATTAAAGGAGAACGAATATGCATTTTTTACATCTTACATTCATGGTCAGGGACGTGGAGAAATCCATACAATTTTATGAGGGCTTTGTCGGGCTGAAGATTCAGAAAAAATTCAGACATGGAGCGGGTGATGTTGTTTTTCTCGCCGATCAGGACGGATCTACGCAGATTGAGCTCGTTTGTGTGCCATCTCCCGTTAAAGTTGAGACAAAGGGTATGACCGTTTGCTTCGAGACCCCGGATCTGGACGGTATCTATAAGAAGGCGCAGGAAAACAGTCTTAATCCTTCCGATGTTCGAAATCCGGACCCTGAAAACCGCTACTTCTATGTCTACGATCCCGACGGAATTTCCATCGAGTTCAAACAGAAGGTTCACTGAAATCATTGGCATTCGTACGAAGTTCGCGGTAAAGACCGGAAAGATATTACGGAATAATTTTACAAATGGATTTACATGCATAGTACTAAGAGATAAAATATTTAGGTCGAACTCAATTAATTTGCGGAGCGTGACAACTTCAGCTGTATGCATAGGCGACATCACGTTGATTCTCTGATAACAAGCACAGGCTGCATAATCATCTGCTTTCTCGAATTCTCATCGGCAGGCTTCTTGATTTCATTGATAAGCATCTCCATCGCGCGCCTTCCCACGTTATGTTTGGACATATCGATCGTGGTCAGAGCCGGAGATACGATTTCCGAAAAGCCCCGATCATCATAGCCGATTACCGCCACATCTTGAGGGATCCGGATCTGGTTTTCATGAAGGGCTTTGTATGCACCATATGCGATGAAATCGTTAAAGCAGAAAATAGATTTAGGAACCTTATTCCCTGCAGCAAGAGAATTAACGACATCATATCCGCCCTGGAAAGAGGACTCCGTCTCGTAAACTTTTATGCTGTCTTTTGACATCCCCGCTTCAGTCAAGGCCTGCTGAAACCCTTCCAGCCGATCATTGGCAGACGATATGTACAAGGGTCCGGTTATGTAAATAAATTCCCGGTGCCCTTTGTCCAACAAGTGCCTGCCCGCTAAATACCCGCCAAAGACATCATCGCTGCTTACATAGTTAGTAGATATATTAGAAAAATGTCTGCCAAGAAGGACGAACGGAATCTTTCGTTCGATAAGTCTGACGATTGTTTTATCATTTTGCATCGACGGTACCAGAAGGAATCCGTCCACTCTTCTTTCAATCATTTTCTCAATGGTTTTTTCTTCGTCCGCATAATTCTCATTGGTGTCGGACAAAATGATTGTATAACCGTATTCCTTTGCATACGTATCAATTCCCTTAACCATACTGCCGAATACAGGGTTTGATATATCGGTTACAATAACACCTACCGTATCACTTCTGTTGGTTCGTATCATACTTGCGGCAAGGTTCGCAGAATATCCAAGCCTCGATGCGACTTCCTTAATCCTGCTCTTTGTTTCACTTCCGATATCCGGCATGTCCCGCAACGCTCTTGACACAGCATTCACCGATAATCCAGTTTCTTTAGCTAAGTCCACCAATCTGACATGCTTCAATGTTATTCCTCCAGCAACAAATGCCATAATACCAAATATACCTGAAATGTATTTTGCTTCAAGTCTGTACGCGTTACAAAAACACTTCCGCACCAAGCAAACCGGTATAGCAAAGATATTTTGCACGTATATAATTGCTCAAAGCATGAAAAATGCCCAGGGAATTAATAACTTTTTCTGCATCGATTGCATCATCACGGCTGAATACAGATCTGCATGTAGGGGTACCCAAGTTTTACTTTAAATTTCTCTTCCATTTTCTACCTCCATACTATATTCATTCTATTGTGAATCATTCTATTTCTAAAAACAGAAAACCAAGATCATGCAGCGTATTCCGTGAACAGTGTCTTATACGAAAATCAGGCAACCTGAGGCCTAAGGAGGCAGTAATCAGGTTGCCTGATCATATGAAGAGGAGGAGAAGATGGCTTTGGAAGGGTTCAGTCTTTTGCTGCAGGATACTCAGTACAGAGCAGGCGATATGCCGGTTCGTCTTCTTCAATCTTCGGGAATCTGCCCAGCGGCTGGAGAAAGCGATTGTCCGTATTATCATCATTACTCATGGATACTTCGCCGATCAGAACGGCACTGGAATCAAGAGGGATGATAAACTCATGATAATAATAAGGATAGAGGGACAGGCTTTCGCCGGGGTGAATAAGAATTTTTTGTCCGGCCTTCACTGTGTACCTGCGGCCGTCCTGACAAATTTCAACATCTGTGTCAGCCAACTTTTCGTCCGGTGTAGCGTTGTAGAGTATATACTCTATATCGCCTCCGCCACGGTTGATAATATCTTCCATTTTGTTCCAGTGAAAATGCATCGGTGATACCTGACCCGGTTCTAACATCATGATCTTTTCAGCATATGTTTTTGTATACTTGGGATTGTGCACATTTCCATTGCGAATCGTGATAAGTGCCAATCCGAGGTGTGCATAATCACCCATTCCATAATCGGTGACGTCCCAACCCAACATATTATCACGGATTTCATCATACTCGTGACCTTTATCAGGCCATTCCTCAGGAGTAAATGCAAGGAATGGGGGCAATTCGAACTTGTGATCCTGCATCAGTTTTTCAAATCTTTTGATGATCGCATTGATTTCTGATCTTTTCATAGTACATCCTCCAGTTTTTGTTTTAATAATGATTCACAGTCTTGTTCTGCCGCGTTAATATCTGTTCTATCTTTAAGAAGTGTAAACGACCACTCAACTGTTTCCAATCCATAGGGCTCTAAAGTATGCAGCGTATTTTCCGCTTCGTGGTGTTTTCTTCCATATACTGCTGAATTCGAAGGTTCCAATCCAATGACGTAATCACCGCTGGCGATTGATTTCCATTCCATAAAGTAGGGCAGGGCTTTGCGATTAAAGCTTATTCTGACACCCACACCCAGTCGGTCATTCACGATGGCGGCAAAAGTTCTGCCTTGTTCGTCTGCAGCCAGCTCATGAATGAATACATACTCCTGCTCATTATCAGCCGGTTCATCCATCACGTGCCACTGTTCTATGTGCTCCATCGACCATGCGTCGCGTGGAGTAACCTTCTTCGTCGGAAGAATCAGACGGCATCCGCTTTCCAGAAAAGGGTATCCAAAATTGCAGTGATACATCAGCATCATCGTTTCTGTCCTGCACGACTGATTCTCTATCTGATCGCAGATTCTGATCTTCCCGGAATTGAATGATGATGTGATTGTGCGGCGCAGAATCATATTTTCGCCGAAAAGCTCTGCTTCCCGCATCTCGCCGCTGATCTTAAGCAGGTAATCGCCGTCCTGCCAGAATGCGTCGGCACAAACATGTTCTGCGGGCGTTGTCCGCATCCTGCCATGCATCGGATATTCTTTGCCGTCCGTTTCGCACGGTGCACAGATATTTTCAAGACCGCATGTGAAAAACAATCCGCCTGTGATGCTCCGGAGAGCTTCCTCACCGTGTGTGTCAAAAGAATTCCGGCCATTTAAACCTGGCTTTGCTGTAAAACTAAGATTCATGCCCTTATATTCGAGGGAAGCGATATCCATACATTTATCCGCTGCTACAAGAAACCGCATGTCTGCGTTCTTGACCTCGACCGTCCGCAGGTTATTCGCCCGGCCTTCAGACACAGTCGAGTATCTCGTATATGCTAACTGCTGCATGCTTCCGACATGCTGAAGTAATTTTTTCTTTTCCATATCCTTACTCCAGATTGGCATGATACTGCCAAAGACTATTCATGTCCAGATGCTTACGATCGATGATCATTTTAGCCACAATATCACCCAGAAGGAGCAGCGTCTGCTCAAACAGGGAGGTCATAGGCTGTTCAGAATCAATCTCGTCATCCAGATAATTTTTTGTCCGGACCGGGATGCGGACCATAAGTGCCACTATATCTTTTAGTTCGCTATTGGGGTTGGAACCGATGTGAATGATCTTAGCACCGATGGTGTGTGCCTTTTTAGCTATACCGGCGGGAAAAAGCGTAGTCCCGCTGCCGGAACCTACTATGAGGACATCGTCGGCCGTAATAGCAGGCTCCGTGATTTCACCGACTATATGTGTATCAATTCCCAGATGAGCCCAGCGCTTAGCAATGGCCTCCAAGGAAAGAAGGACTCTGCCAACTCCCACAAAAAACACTTTTCTTGAATTGAGCACGAGATCGATGAGCTGTTCAATTTTTTCTTCACTAATGCTTCCCAGAGATGTCTCAAGTTCACACAGGACAAGTTTCCTGACTTCAAGATATTTAGATTCCTCCATGCGCTTATACCTCCTTACCACTAATGATCTTTTCGCGCAGTTCATTCAGCTCCCAGACACTCCTGTTAATGTCAGTCCGTTGGATGCAGGTACTGCCGGCTACAAAAATATCAACGTCCCGGGGGGCATAATCAATCATGTTTGCCTTGGAAATCCGGCCGTCAATTTCAATTTTGGTATCAAGACACCTGTCGTCTATCATTCTGCGAAGTTCCCTGATCTTACGGGCCCCATAAGGTACCTGCTGTTCAGCTGCGCTGCTGGCATAACCGGGATTAATAAGCATCAGAAGGACTGTATCACATTTTTCCAATACGTATTCCAGCGTGCTCAGTGAAGTGGACGGCTTGAGTGCCACCCCTGCGCGGACACCCTTAGAATGGATCATATTCAGCCGGTTGTCGATATGGGGTTCACATTCAACGTGGAACACCAATTGCTGAACGCCGATATCAAGCAGTTCATTTACAAAAAAGTCTTGGCTGTTTGCCATCAGATGAATATCAAATTCCATCTTTGTTTTTTTCCTGAGCTGTCGGATTGCATCCAGCCCAAGGGGCATACTGGGACTGAAATATCCGTCAAGCAGATCTACATGCAGCATCTCGATGCCGGCATCTTCCAATTGTCTGACCTGAGATTCGAGATTACACATGTCAAGGGTAATCAGTGACGGTGAGATTATACATTTTTTATTCCATATTTCACTGATCATGAATATGCCTCCTTCCAGGCTGCTTCGATTGCCTCAGTTTTCGGAAGAGACTCGATCGCACCTTTTTTTCTTACACAAAGATCACCTGCGACATTTCCGAACTGGAGTGCCTTTTTCAATATAGCTTCCGTCAGGTCCTCCGGTTTCTGAATGCCTGACTTAGTCAGCGTCGCCAGAAAGCAGCCCCAGAAGGCATCTCCTGCACCGGTTGCGTCAACACAGGCAGATTTAAGTCCGGGGATTGAAATAACCATGTCATTCCAGAAACAGCGGGCACCGTTGGCACCTAGTGTCTCAACAACAACAGATATCCCGTTTGCTTTGGCCATTGCTGCGGTATTACTTTCGCCGCCCACCATGTCAGTTTCTTCTTCAGAAATTTTAAGCAAATCGACCAGGTGCAGGACTTTATTCACTGCTTCGGCGGCGGCCGCACGGTCGTCATCCCATAGGAGATTTCTATAATTCAGGTCGAAGCTGACCATACATCCGGCATTTCCGGCTTGCTCCATTGCATACGAGGTTGCCCCGGAGGCAGGCATTTTAGACAGAGAACAAGAACCTGCATGAACAATCTTCGCTTCGGTGACGCCGGCACGATCCACGTCTTCTTTTGTGAGGAACATGTCAGCTCCCGGTTTTCGGGCGAATGTAAAGCTTCGGTCACCATGTTCGTTCAAGGTAACGAAAGCCATGGTGGTAATCGCTTCCCTGACCGGCTCAGGACACAGTACCTGTACTTCGTTGTCCTTTAAGGTATCAAACAGGAAGCGTCCGAAATCATCGTTCCCGACTCTTCCGCAGAATCCGCACACCATGCCATTTCTTGCAGCTGCAATGACAACATTGGCCGGGGCACCTCCAGCTTTGCGAATGTATACACCTGCTTCCTCACCCGGAAGAAAATCAATTACCATTTCCCCAATGCTTATTATATCCATCACCAGGATCTCCTCTTCACGTCCTCCCCTGCACCATTTCCGGGCTATCTGTTAAATGCGTCAAAAACGGTGCGGTCCGGCTTTGTTTTTACATATATCTTTATTCTATTATTAATAATCAGAATTGCGTATATACCAGTACATATTAGCATCAGTAAGTCAGAAAACAATCACAAGATATGAGCTGAGATTGATGTCTTATTCTGCCAGATACTCAGGATGATTTCGGAAAAAGTAAACAATCATATGCGTGATAACCATGTGAATATCTTCAATTTTTTCATAAGAAGTAAGCGGCGCAATAATATTTGCTTCCGCAAATCCCTTAATCCTGCCTCCTTGAAATCCAGTCAACCCGATGATATGTGCATTTTTTGTCTTTGCATATTCACAGGCTGATATGAGGTCAGGTGAATTCCCGCTTGCGCTGATGATAATAAGGACATCATCATTATTCATTAAATTAATGAGCTGCTGTGAATAAATTTCTTCAAAAGCTACATCGTTGCCAAACGCAGTTATCTTTTCAATATTATCGCAAAGAGAGATAATTCTAAAACGTCGCTTGCCTGTACCCTGGACGGCATTTTTACCGAAATCACAGACAAAATGGTTTGCGGTTCCTGCACTGCCGCCGTTGCCCGCTATAAAAACCTGCTTATCTGCCTTGTATGCTTCCCTTAAAATATTGATTAATTTTTCAAATTCCTTCGAATCAAGATGGTTGAGTGTGTCTATGATTTCCTCGTTGTATTGATGAATGTACTGTTGAAACATAATTTTTTCTCCTTCACTGTATTTATTTTATAACAATCGGACACCCCGGAACGCCAGGGCCGCCGCACCAAGCAGAGCGGCTTCATACCCTAGTCCGGTCCGTTCAATAATCAATCCGCTATTGGCAAAATTGTAGACCATTTTTAGAACTGTATTTTTCATTTCTTCCTCGAAAAGATCAAAAGCCATAGACACACCGCCGCCGAGTACAACTTTTTGCGGATTAGTAATATTCGCTGCAACAGCAATGGCTTTACCTAAATAATATCCCTCCAGTTTGTAGGTCGCAAGGGCTGCTTTATCTCCTTTGCGAGCTAACCCCTCAATTGTTTTAGCATTCAAGTCAGGAGCTGCAGCTTGCTGCACTCCCCCGAGAGAGAGATAATTTTTCACCACTGCCGGCCCTGCTGCATGTACCTCAAGGCAACCGATCGAACCGCATTTACATTTGCGTCCATTATCCTCACACACAACAAGATGGCCAATTTCACCTGCGTTTCCAAAGCCTCCCATATATAGCATGTCGTTAAGGTACAAGGCACCTCCGATGCCGTTTGATACGGTCATCCACAAAAAATCCGTGTTATTTTTGCATACGCCGAATATCTTTTCCGCCAACGCGCACGCACGGCTGTCGTTATCGGCAAAAGCAGGAATTTTGAACTCCCGGGTTAAGATTTCCGTGACCGGCAGGTTACGGATTCCCGAAAAGCTCGCCTCTACCCATAGCCCTTTTTGGGGATCGGCAAGGCCGGGGATGGTTGCACCCACCGTAACAGGACTGTACTCAGGGTGTTCACTCATCAGAACATAGAGTGCCTGAATCACATCAGATATGATTCCGTCTTTATCAAGCTTCGTCCACAAGTATTTCTGACTGCAAAGAATCTGACCTGTACTATCCACAAATCCAACCATGAATTTTGAACCGCCCATGTCAATAGCCATCGAAACCTTATTCATATCATTTTGCCTGTCCTTCCCCGAAAAATTCCAGATACCGCTGAATAACCTGATTCCGATTCGCCGTTCCAGTTGTTCCAAGCTGCTGAATAGTCAGAGAAGACACAAGATTGCCCACAAAAGCGGCTTCCTGTGCAGAGGCTCCCATGCACATGGAGGCAACAATCCCCGATGAACAGGCATCGCCGGCACCGCAGATATCAATTGGACCTTTGATGTCAACAGTTTCCACCAAGTCAACTCCGCCGCTGTCGTTCATAGCAAGCACTCCTCTTGGCCCACATGTGACAAACACCCTGTGGTGCGTAGTTTCAGACATCTTCAAAAGACAACGCTTAACAATCTCCAGATCTGCCTGATTCCTCTGATCCGGACTGATAATAGCCAAAGCTTCATGGTGATTGCATTTTATGATGACATTTCGGAAACGATCCGTGAAAGCACGGGAGTCAGCATACACGATTAAATCAGGGTGCGCGTCAGCAATATTCGCAAGTTCCTGGCGCACACGTTCGGTCAGCACTCCACAATTTTCTTCCCGGAGCTGATCAAGGGCAATCAATGCGTCAACCTTAGGTGCAACACTCCAAAGATTTTGTATTACTTTGTCTTCCAACTCTCTTTGGGTTGTTTTAATGTTCTTAATATCCAGACGATTTGTCTCAGTTTCTGTTTTTCCTGAGGAAAACAAAGGTTTTATATATGTAGGAGTGAAAACATCACCACTTTTGAAGATATGTTCAATATTAACTCCCTGATTTTTCAGTTCGCGCACAAGTTCATATCCCTCTCCGTCATCTCCCACAAATCCTACTGCATACAGTGTTCCCACGCCTAGTGTTGAAAGATTATTTAGAATAGTACCTGAGGCACCTGGACATATACGCTTACCGAATACCTGATAGGCTGTCAAATCGGTTTCAATTGAAACCTCATCACGCGATCGGTCAATAAGCAGCCATTTATCCAAAAAATAGTCACCGACTACAGCAATCCTCACTTTTTCAAAACTACTTAAAATCTCACGCAGTCTTTGCTCCTTCATATGTCATGCTCCTTATACTCCGCCCGTTTTTTCCAGCAGCCTGCGCGCAAGCGCCGCCACTGTATTTTTATGCTGACCCTGCACATAAAAACTTTCTCCGCCGTCTGCTACCGTACGGGCCATGATGGTTTTCCACGGCCGGAAATAGTAACGGGGATCTGATTTAGGCGGTTCTTCATGAACATCCAGACCCTCCAGCGGGAGAAGGTCAAAAACAGCTGTTGTAAAGTGAGCGATCTCCTGGCCATGCTGATGTGCTACGTTTCGAGTCATAGAAAGTGTTTTCAGGTATACTTCGGGTCCGATAACCGCAGATCCGAAATTAAGAAATACACCATTCTCGAGATTAGACACTGTCTGCGCATAAATAAGAAAATCCGTATAACTTGATGCGCCGAGAGCAGCACCGTCGCAATTGGGCTGCTCATGAATAATATCGCATCCAATTCCGACATGTACTGTCACTGGCACCTGATTTCGGTAGCCTGCTGCAAACAGGCTGTATTGCTTGAAGGGAAAGTTCTTCTCCTCAATCATACGGCCAATGCCCTCTCCGAAGCCGATGCCGTCCTGTGCAGCCTGTATGGCAGCTTCATTAAGAAGGGCGTCCTCGTTCCACAGGCCGAATTGTCCCTCGCTGATATATTTTGCGACGCTTTCAGTTGTTGCACCGATCATAGCAAATTCAAAGTCATGTATTGCACCAGCTCCATTTAATGCAAAATGAGTAATAAGTCCGCGTTCCATCAGTTTTATAAGATACGGTCCTGCACCGCTTCGAATAACATGCGCACCCATCATCATCAGGACACTTGCTCCCTTTTCTCTTGCGGCAAGAATTCTGTCAGCCAAAATGTCTATGGACGGGTGCGAAAAATCCGGCCCGGCTCCAAGAGGGTCCATCATAACGGAAATATCAGCGTCATGTATTCTCTGATTAATTGGGAGCAATTTCATCTGTGATCTGTCAAATTGAGCAAACGGCATTCTTATCCCTCCTTAAATATGTATTCCAGCAATTCATTCACATGCGTATAATCCGGAACAATAATATCGGCGTGGGAACATAACAGTCGGTTTCTCTTCCATTCATCAATTCCACAGCGGTTTGCTTCATCGGACGCAACGCCGCACGTGAATCCCCCCACTGATTTAACATTCTCTATCTCAACATATCCATCCCCAAAACCCAGAAGCTTACTGCCGTGAAGGTTGTTGTCTTTAATCAGTCGGTCAATGACTATTTTCTTCGAAAAATTCTTATAGTCACTTTGTGCACCGTAAATATGTTTGCCGAAATACTTGTCAACACCCAAAAGTGCTGACTCCATCAGCACATATTCCTCATCGGTGCCACTGGCAAGATACATCTCAACGCCTCTATCTTTTAGACCGTCCAACAGTTCAAAAGAACCTGGTACAACATGATCTCTCGGGTCAAGTGCGCCGCTTTTCAATCCGTCTAAACGGTGTTGGATGCGTTCCAGCAGACGCCTGCTGTACTCATCTTTATACGTCATAGGATTTTGCGGACTGCCGCCCAATTTTTTAATTTCGTCGGCAAGCTGGATGCACTGGTAAATAGTCTGCTTTCCTGTATTAATAAAAATGAACTCACGTGCAAAATCTGAAAGCTCCTGTACAGGTTTTTCCCGGCCGCCGGGAGTTGCCATCAATTCTTCTGTAAAATACGGCATCATGATCTGCTGCCATCCTTCACGGATTAAACTAATAGTTCCATCAAAATCAAAAACGGCAAACTTAAATCCTCCACGCACAGTATCATGATTCAAAATCTCTATGTTCCACTCAAATTTTCCTTGGGTCATTTGCAGATCCCCTTTCGTGTTGACATTATTTATGCATGGCATTATTCTAATATAGTTCTATTGGTTTTGCAATCTTTTTTCGAAACAAAAATAAAGTATTAATGATTGTTCTAAATAAAGCTCGTATTATAAGTGAGGTGTCAGGCTGGTGGCAAATGCAACACAAACAAAAAGGATCAATACAATTGATGTATTGAGAGTTATTCGAATTAATAGTAATGTCACGAAACCTCAGATAGAACGGCTTACAGGTTTAACAGCCTCAACTGTGCATGGTATTGTTTCGGAGTTAGAAGAAAAAAATGTAATTGTCTGCAGCGGTATATCAAGCTCTAACGGCGGACGCAAAGCATCGCTTTACCAATTTAACGCAAAATACAAATATGTGATTGCCGTCAGTATCAGGCTGAGTGTTATTCAAGTGGGTCTTCTCGATTTCGATTTGAATGTTAAAGAAATACTCAGCAGCAAAATAGATCTGAGCAGTCTTGGAATTGAACAGACTATAACAATCATTCTTAATCTTTTAAAAAAACTAAAAACCCTGGAAAAAATTGACAGGAATCTAATTGCCGGTATAGGCGTGAGCGTACCCGGGCCGGTTGATTTTATGACCGGCACAGTTTTGGAGCTTTCCGGCGCCCCAAAGTGGCGTAATTATCCGTTAAAAGACAAACTGGAGTCGGCTACAGGTATTCCAACAATTGTAGATAAAGATCTGTACAGTGCCATGCAGTTTTTGACTTACACAGGTAAGAGCGCAGAAAATCAAAATGTCATCTATCTCTCCGTGTGTGAAGGAATCGGAGCAGGTGTCATGATAAACGGGAAAATATATAGGGGAAACCACTCTATTGCCGGAGAAATCGGTCATGTGACGATGGTGCAGGACGGCAAAAAATGTCGCTGCGGAAGTACCGGATGTCTTGAACTTTATTGCTCCGATATTGGCATCGTTGACTTGTACAATTCTGCTTTACCATTGAAACCAAAAACAGATATCATGCAAATTATTAAGACAGCAGAAAAAGGAGACATCACTGCCTCCTCCATCTTTTCCGACGCGACTAAACATCTGGTGCAGACTATTTCAAACCTGATTTTAATGTATGATCCGGATGAAATATTTGTGAACTGCCGTTGGCTCAATTTACAAAAAACACTTTTCTTCGATATGTTGGATAAACTCAACGGAAGCAGTGTTTTCATAAGCAATCAGGCAACAAAAATACACCTCATTGATCCACAGGATTTCTATGTACGAAGTGCCGCTGCCATGGTGGCCATGAATGAAATATCGTCCATTGAAAGTCCTTTGTTTGAATCGTCAAATAAGATGTTTTAAAATCTTTTAACATTCGGACATTAATTTTTTTAAATATTTAACGATACTTATACATTAAGGGCATGCATTAAAGTTTGCTGTCAAATACATTATAGTAAATATTATTCACCATCATTTCTGCCGCTCCAACCGCAGCAGAATTCTGCGGTTGATTGGAAATCTTAAGATCAATCGGCTGTTTTCGCCAGCATCGTTTTTCAATTATTTCTTTCAAAAGTTTATAACACGACTGATTGGCTCCGCTGAATTCTCCGCCAATGATAATGAACTGCGGATCAATCAGGTTAACGGTATTTGCTATGGCAATCCCCATATAGGCAATTGCCTCTTCTACAATATTTAAAATATAAGGGTCTTTCTGATCAATACCTTGCAGGACAGAATTGAAATCGACTTCATTCAAATCACACTCATAGTCTTTTAAAGTAGGACAAAGCCCCATACTGGCTCCAAACCGGACCCTTTTTACAATATTTTTAATAGAAGCATATGCTTCAAGGCAACCAGCTTGTCCGCATGAACATAGTGGTCCATCCGGATTAATAATTGTGTGCCCCAGTTCCCCTGCTGCTTTTGAAGAGCCGCGGTAAAGGTTTCCGCCAAGCATCATTGACATGCCGATACCTGAATATGACCATCGGATCGATAAAAAATTCATATGTCTCTCGGCATCCGATAATGTTTTCAATTCAGACATCATCATACATTCAGTATCATGAAAAACCCATGTTGGAACACAAAATTCTTTTTCAATAATTTGTACAAAATTGTGTGGAAACAGCCCCTTAAACTGGTGAATAAATACAGGTTCGCCAATGTCAATATTGACAAGTCCGGGAAGAGAAACCCCAATTCCTTTTATTACAGTCTTATCTGTCATACTATTAAAAAGCTTATGTAAGACGCAAATCGTCTGCTCAACAACTGCTTGTGCATCATTGTTGAGCAGCGACTCGCTCACCTTGATAAGTGATTTGCATTTCAGACTTGTCACACAGCCACGTATACTGTCCGTAGACACATCAATTCCAATGCACAGGTTGTCAGTATCACAAATATCATGTGTGCTGGGTGTTCTTCCGACCGACCCCTGTTGGAATTTTGTTTCACTGATGAGTCCTGCAGAGAATAGGCTTGCCGTATTATTAGAGATACTACCCCAGCTAAGATTGGTCATCTCCTGTATCTCTTTTTTTGTCAATGGTCCTGATCTTTTTATGCATTCAAATACCTTGAAAGTATTTCGATCTTTCATATCAGAACCTGCCATTAATCTCATTATTTTTTGCCTCTCGAATAGCTATTAGTACTTATCTTCTCTTCAAATTCTTTCTAATGTCGAGACCAACAGCTAATATAATTATGAGGCCTTTTATGATCAGCTGCCAATATGGGTTAATCCCGACAAACGTAAATCCATAATTGATAATACCAAATATAAATACGCCTAATACCATACCGGGAATCGTGCCGATACCGCCAGTATTGGAAACACCTCCGACTACACACGCAGCAATGGCATCAAGTTCATAGCCATTTCCGTATGCACTTGTTGCTCCGCCTGTTCTGGCGCATTCAAGAACACCTGCAAATCCATAAAGTGCACCTGCAATGGTATATACACCAACTAGCGTTCCACCCACCTTGATGCCAGAGACCATTGCAGCCTCCGGATTACCGCCGACTGCATATACATTTCGACCAAAGCGGAGCCTTTTGAGCACAAACCAGTTTAGTAAAACAACAAGAATGGCAATAACGATAATAACGGGAATTATATCACCAAGAAGCAAACCGGACCCAAGATATGTAATGGATTTTTTGATTCCGCCGATAGGCTGGGAAGAGTTTGGCTTAATATCAAAATAAAGAAGATTGACGCCCCAAACCGCAACCATGGATCCCAATGTCACAATAAACGGTGGAATCGAGAATTTTGCAATAACGATACCATTAAAAAAACCTACCATCGCGCAGACAATAATAGCAATAAGGATAGGAACAATAATGGGAACATCCCCAAAATTCGGGTAAAAACGCCGCGCATATTCCATTGTCTGGCCCAGCGAAGCGGTTATAACCGCAGCAAGACCAACAGTACGACCGGCAGACAAATCAACACCGCCGGAAATAAGTACAAAAGCCATGCCGCAGGCAATAATCAACCTGGTTGCATTTTGCAGAAGTATATCTCTTGCTACCTGAAAGGATAGGAATCGAGGATTTATCATTGCAATAACAATGATCAGAATGAAAAGACAAATGAGAATCGCATTATCTCCAACAAAGCGGAGAACATTTTTTGAATTAATTTTTTTTACGTCTGTGTTCATATTCATACCCCCTTATTAAACCATGAACTTCGTGGAATACCGCATAATCGTTTCCTCATTTATACGATCGCCTTCGATTTCGCCTGCTTTTTTGCCTTCACACATTACTAAAATTCTGTCTGCCATACCAATCAATTCGGGCATTTCGCTTGAGATCATAATGACACATTTCCCCTGTGCGGCAAGATCAGCAATAATTGAATAAATTTCATATTTAGCGCCGACATCAATACCTCTTGTTGGCTCATCAAGCAGCAGAATTTCAGGTTTAGTGAGCAGCCATCTTGCAAACAGTACTTTCTGTTGATTTCCACCGGAAAGATCACGCATCAATGTCTTCAATCCAGGGGTCTTTATTGAAAGTTGTTTTACATACTCCTGTGCGAGAACAACACCCTTTTTGGTGTTCATCATGCCAAACCAGTTGGTCAAATTTCTGCTAATTGCTATATAAATGTTTTCACCTACGCCGAGAATTCCGAAGATACCTGAACCCTTGCGATCTTCTGTCAGAAGCGCGATGTTATGTCTCATTGCATCGCTTGGTCCCTTGATCTTAACTATTTTGCCGGCAATAGTCAGCTTTCCACTTTTCAGTCGGCGCAAGCCGAAAATACTCTCAATCAATTCAGTACGCTGCGCGCCGACGAGTCCGCCAAAACCAAGAATCTCTCCTCGGCGGAGCTCAAAATCAATGTTTTGAAAACTCCTCTCATGTATAGATGAATAGTTTTCCACCTTCATATATACCTCACCGGGCACATTGGTTTTGGGCGGAAAGCGGTTGCTGAGATCACGACCGACCATTCGGGAAATAATCATATCAGTTGTCAGTTCAGATGCAGCCCATGTTCCAACCATACATCCATCACGCATGATACTGATCTCATTGGATATTTTTTTAATTTCCTCCATTTTGTGGGAAATATAAATAATGGCAACCCCGCGGCTGCGAAGTTCTATAATGATATTGAATAAATGTTCAACTTCAGTCTCTGTTAAAGATGAAGTGGGTTCGTCCATGATAATAACCTTTGCATTAAGTGAAACTGCTTTGGCTATTTCTATCGTCTGTGTCTGCGATACTGAAAGTGTTTTCACTATTGCCTTCGGGTCTATAGTCAAGCCCAAACGCTCGAATAATAACTTTGTATCTGTATACATTTTTTTATAGTTAACAACACTGATCGGTCCATATCCTATAACAGGAAGCCTTCCGAGCCAGACATTTTCCATAACGCTTAAATATGGTTCAGGATGAAGTTCCTGATGAATCATTGCAATACCATCCCTGATAGCATCCAATGTGCTGGTGAATTCTGCTTTTTCACCGTTGACTATTATTTCGCCTTCATCTTTATCATAGATACCAAACAGACATTTCATCAGTGTTGATTTCCCAGCTCCATTTTCACCCATCAGAGCATGAACTGTACCTGGTTTGATTTTCAGGGTGACATTATCAAGTGCCTTTACACCGGGGAACTGTTTGGTAATCCCGTTCATTTCAAGAATGTATTCTAACTGACTCAACGGTACTCCCCCTTTAAGTTTAGGGGGATGTTTGTACAAACATCCCCCTGTTCCTAAGTCATCTACTTGTCGGTGTTGCGTTCACTTAATTAAACTGATCAACGTTTGACTTGTCAACAGCAACATAAGGAATCCAGATATATTTGCCGTCGGTGATCTTGTAACCAAGGTTAGCATCTGTGGGTGTTTCTCCGTTTGCCAGAAGCTGGCAAAGCTTAACAACTGCAAATCCCTGGTTTTTAGCATCGTTCAAAGCTGTAGCAAGCATAGTGCCGTCTTTAATAGCATCTTTGCCGGGAGCAGTTGCGTCCACGCCAACAACAGGCATGTACTTTGTTCCGGTGAAGTAACCGTCAGCCTTCAAAGCTTCGATTGCACCAAGAGCCATATCGTCGTTATTTGCAAATACTGCTTCGATTTTGTCGCCATGTGCTGCAAGGAAAGTAGCCATTTTGTCCTGGCCCTTAACTTTATCCCACATTGCAGTGTCTTCAGCAAGTTTCTCTACCTTGATTCCGGCGGCTTCTACTGCCATGATGGAATACTTTGTGCGAAGTTCTGCGTCCTGATGGCCAGGCTCGCCCGTGAGCATAACGTACTGCATGATTCCATCAGCATTCTTATCTGCTGAAGGATTTGCTTTCCAGTATGCTGCCATAGCAACACCCTGCTGTGTACCGGATTCTTCAGCTTTTGCGCCAACATAATAAACCTTGTCCCAAAGTGCCATTGCGGCATCTTCCGGCTGCGTGTTAAAGAATACGACTGGAACATTTGCCTTCTGCGCCTTTTGAATAACAACATCAGCAGCTGAACGCTCTTGCATATTTACTGCCAGAGCATTGTAGCCTTTTGTAATATACATATCAATGTTGTTGTTCTGTGTGATCTGGTCGGCCTTACTGTCGGTAAAGTCAATCGTAACACCAAGCTCGTCAGATTTTATCTGCATATTATTGCGCTGTTCAGTCAAATAAGTATCATCGAATTTTCTAATTGAAGCACCGATGACAACCTTCTTGCCTGCTGCTGCTGTTGTTGCTGCTGCTGCTGTTGTTGCTCCTGCTGCTGCTGTTGTTGCTCCTGCTGCTGCTGTTGTTGTTGCTTTGGCCCCACCACTGGCACAACCGGTAAGTAGTGTTGCTGTCATTGCGACAGCGAGAATGAGTGCTAATCCTTTTTTCATTCAAAATCCTCCTTGATTTTTATTATTCAAATTATGCGAAGATCTACTGCGCATATTCAAACCTAGTTAAATGGGTTTTGCATATAATCTTTATACTCAACAGCTTTAACCGGCGCAAGTCCAAGCCATGACATAACTTCACAAATTTCCTTTGAATAATCACCCAGCACCATGGGAAAATGATGCTGAAACCTCTGAACAAGAATCGTATTTACGAAATCAAGTGCCCCAATGTCCTTCGTATTCAACTTTAAGTTCCCCATCCATCCGCGGCTGCCATAAAAACTCTTCTTTGTGTCTCCCAAAAAGCTTCCCTGCGCCAAAAACATCTTGTCACATTCTCCAGTGAGCCGCGCAATTGTCACGTCTCCAGGAGCAAATACCATATTTCTCGTTACTCCGCAGCCATTTGGCACTGAACAGCCTTCTTCATGAGGCATTCCACTATAATTCAAGTCCAGTGTGTACCCCTGAGAAGAACAATATCTCTTGCTTGTGGGACCGCAGTGCCACATAAGTACGGTATCGTCTGCTGCATCAAAAGCGGATAAATCCATTAATGTTGTAATATCATTTGACAAATATTTAAGTATAAGCATACTAATTGCACTTGTCAGATCCCCTTCACAGGCGGTAGCGGTTCCTTTGTCATTCAGTCCGGCCACAACAGAGCAGACACTATATTTGAATTCATCCTGAAATTTGGGCCAACAGCTTATTGCAATACCGTCATAACCATAGTCTTTTATGAAATCGTCGTATGCCATTGAAAACCGCGCATTGACTTCCATGAGGGGAAGTGCTTTAGGATGGACACTGACCGAGTCACGAATCAGTTCTTCCATTATCGGTTTGACCTGTTCATCCGAATATTTAACTGCACGATCACGTATCTCAGAATATTCATGTAATCTATTGATTTTGATGCCATCCAAACGCTTTATGATATTACGCTCATCGTCATACAAATCATCAAACCCCGGTGCAACGCCTCCAATCAATGCAACGCGAGACGATTTAATTTTCTTTATTGCAGTTAGTGCGCGGACTGTGATCGAAAAGCGATCTGCAAAAAGCCTGTCCTCCACATCTCCATAAAACCATTTGATCGGGATATTATAATCTTTTAGATAGTGGCCGATAATTGCAGAAAACATATTGATTCCGCAAAAAGAATTAAAGGGAACAGCGCCTTCCTGCGCAAATTCCGGTATTGCCCAAAGCCCCAGAAAAGCATTTTTGATGCGTGCGAATATGGGCGCCAAGCTGCCCGCAGAAAAGCTTGTGCACTGCAGCAACACAAAATCAACTTTTTCATCTGCAAGAGCCGCGACTGCCATATAAGCATCATCAGCTGTGATAACAGTATTGGGATACACATATAAGTCGAAATCAATTTCGTTTGAAAGAGAAGTTAGTTTTTGTGATGAACGTGCATAGACGCCTTTTTTGTCACCGTAAAAACTTAGTTGCGAAGCACTCACAAGACCAATCTTCAATCTGTTTACCATAATATATTCATCTCCCATTTGGTAAATGAGTGCTCTTGTTTATGTCATCGATTGATAGAACTTCTATTTGCACTTTATCATATTCCCTGCAATAAATCAACATACAAATATATAGTTATATGTATTTATCAATTTGCAATTCTATCGCTCATTTTTCGAAGCACTTCTGTTTTGTCAGCATCTGATATAATCATAAAATGCAGTTTATCACAGCACTTTGAATAAATCAACCACAAAAATATAAAAATGTTTATCTATTTTGCTACAATATTTCATTTTTTCACTGAAATTCATATATTTATTTTTACATTTCAACAATATATATATTATTGAATATCATATAAAATTCAATCTGATGTGTAATATATTATTAAATTCCAACTCAAACACCCTCGTAACTCGTGTATTTTTGTGATAAATTTATATAACTTGCATCTTTTGTCAGCCGATGATAAAATAATTACGATTAAGCGGAAATGTGTTATTTCTTATGGAATTCATAGAGCAGTATGTGGACGGTTTTATGTTGTAATGCCTGATCTCAATGCTTCTTCTCAATTGCTTATTAGCATCACAACGCACCCATTCGGTTAGAAAACTCATAATGCAGGCCCTCAAAACTAATAGTAAAGGAAGGTGATATTTATGCAAGGAAAAATGAAAGTTGCGGTTATGAGCGGAATAGGGAAGATAGATTTTGTGGAGAGATCTATTCCTCAACCCGCGGAAAATGAAGTTCTTGTTAAGTTGGAATACGTGGGAATCTGTGGTTCCGATCTTCATTATTACGAACATGGAGGGATTGGCGACTGCATTGTGACCCCTCCATTTGTGCTGGGTCATGAACCGGGTGGTGTTGTGGTCGAAGTTGGAAAAAACGTCACACATTTAAAAATCGGAGATCGGGTAGCGCTTGAGCCCGGCAAAACCTGCGGGCATTGTGAGTTCTGCAAAACAGGAAAGTATAATCTTTGTCCTGACGTCGTTTTTTTTGCAACACCGCCGGTAGACGGCGTGTTCCAGGAATATGTTGCGCACGAAGCGGGTCTCTGCTTCAAGCTGCCGGACAATGTGAGCACACTGGAAGGTGCGTTGATTGAACCATTGGCTGTGGGCTTTCACGCCGCAAATCAAGGTGGCGCTCATGTAGGACAGATAGCTGTGGTGACCGGATCCGGCTGTATCGGTTTAGTGTCTTTGATGGCGCTGAAAGCCGAAGGAGTTACAAAAGTGTATGTAGTTGATGTTATACCAAACCGTCTCAAAAAAGCTCTGGAATTGGGAGCGGACGGTGTGATTAATGGAAAAGAAACAGATGTAGTCCAGGCTGTTATGAATCTTACGGGCGGCAATGGATGTGATCTTGTAATTGAAACGTCAGGGTCAGAAATCGCCTCACAGCAGGCAGTATATATGTCAAAAAAAGGAGCAACTATTGTTTTAGTTGGATTAAGTGCATCTGGAATGACTAATATGCCAACGAGTCATGCCCAGAATAAGGAGCTTACAATCAAAACAGTCTGCCGTTACAGGCATATCTATCCCATGGCAATTGATGCCGTGGCTGCGGGAAAATTGAATCTCAAGGGAATTGTAACGAATGTATTTGAATTTGATGATTTACAGAACGCCATGGATTCCAGCATACGTAATAAAGCAGATATAGTAAAAGCTGTAATAAAAATGTAAGCCAAGCGGCTTTTCTTTCATAAATTTGCGACAGTGTTACTTGGTATCAGACATGTGCCGGATAGCTGAATTATCATATGAATATCAGTAGTTGCGAGGAGAATACAATGTATTTGGAAAAAATGTTCGGGCTAAAGAATAAAGTGGCGATTGTAACTGGCGGAAGTCAGGGAATAGGACAAGTCGTTGCGTGCGGTCTTGCCAAAGCGGGTGCAAAGGTAGTTATCATAAGTCGTACCCGTGGAAATGAAACGGTGGATATGATTGTAAATGAAGGCGGAAGTGCCTACTGGATTCCTACAGATGTTACTATTGAAGAAAGCGTGGAATCAGCTTTTGCTGAAATTTTTAAACGCTCGGGATCAATTGATATTGTATTCAATAATGTTGGTATCTGTTTACACGATAGTTCACTTGAGGTGAAAATAGCAGATTTCCGCAAAATTTTGGATATCAACATTACAGGTGAGTTTATTGTGGCACGTGCAGCCGGAAAAATCATGGTCGAACATGGCATTCATGGAAGTATCATCAACACATCCTCTATGTCCGGTTCGATTGTAAATATTCCCCAGTGGCAGTGTTCTTATAATGCATCGAAAGCTGCAGTAATCCACATGACACGTTCGCTGGCTGTGGAGTGGGTAGATTACCACATTCGAGTAAATTGCCTCAGCCCCGGATATATAGAAACAGAAAATTCTGTCAATATTCCGCAGATATTGAAGGATAAATGGAATAGCCTGATACCCATTCATCGCACTGCCAAGCCGGAAGAGCTCATTCCTGCAGTCCTGTATCTTGCTTGCGATGCATCAAGTTATACAACAGGCAGCGAAGTCGTTGTAGACGGTGCCTACACCTGTATTTAAATTTCATAAAACCAAGTTATCCCATTCATAATTGGATAGCTGATTATTGAAGGAGGCAAACACAACCCAGATGATGCAAATCCGGGAAATGGCGACAGCGCAGAAGAAATGAGTGAGGACACACTTGGATCAAAACGAAGTTTATGTCCCAATTATATCAGTTCAAGCAGCAATCACTCCAGCAGTGCCGAATAGAAGGCGAAAATGTTCTCAGGAGGAATATCAGGCTGGAACAGGTGTGCAGGGCAGCATATATATCCTCCATTTCCGCTTTCACCCAATATTTTCGAATATAGTTTCACTTCCTGTTTGACCTCCTCAGGGGTCCCGTATGGCAGCACATTCTGGATATCAATACCTCCATGAAAACAAATTCTGCCTTTAAAAAATTTTGACAGATTTTCAGGCATCATTTGTGACGAAACAGGTTGTATGGGATCCAGTATATCTATCCCAATTTCAATAAGGCGCTCAATAAAAGGGAAAATCATACCACATGAATGAAACATCACATAAGCACCAAGATTGTGTATATGGTCCGACAGCTCCTTAAGATAGGGTGCGATAAATTCATTAAACATATTCAGCGATATCAAAGGTCCGTTTTGTCCTCCGAGGTCACTGATTATCAGGAAAACATCAATTCTTCCTTCACTGGCATTAAACGCCCTTGTATAATCCTCTTTATAAAAGTCGGTGAACTTTCTAGATAAAAAATGAACCCAATCCGGATTTAGTATAAAATCCATGAGTGCATTTTCTAATCCCCTCAAAAGTGCCGGTCTCTGCCAGATATCTGCAAATCCGTACACAATTGCATAGTTGTTATGAGTTTCACACATCTCTTTAATGTTCGAATAATCAAACGAGTCGGGTAACGGCCAATCGAAATTTTCGAGATCCTCCAATGTTTCAGCATTACTGAAGACACCTGGTATATCCTCACGGACAGGTCCCCACGGAGTTTGGTTATATATATATCTTTCACCCCAATAATTCTGGTAATAGGCCCCGCAGTTTTTTTCTTCAGGCATTACAGCTTCAATATGCCTGATATCAACATTCAGATCTTTAAGAAGTTTTTCAAAATCCCTGTGTTCAATAGTTTTGTAAATTCTTTCCATTGCAGCATCCTCTGCCCAGAAATCATAAGGAACTCTGTCGACAGCCTGATGTCTTATCGCTGCAAGTACTCTTTCTCTGCTGTTCATAATCATAAGCTCTCCTTGATTCCCATATAGAAATGCCTTCGTCACATCAACATCGTAATCCTCACGACATCCGTTGTATCAACAATTACAATACACAACAAATTATATCACCATTTGACAGAATGAACCATATTGCAATCTGTTTTTGGCCTGGCCTTCTGAACTCACACCGGATATTAAATTAGAAAAATATGGAATGAATCACATTGTCCATTGTGCGTCATTGGGTCCTTTTTAGGCAAACGGACGATCAACTGAAAAGATTTATGAACTCGTCATAGATATCATTTTTTCAGACGAATTTTGGAATGCTCTGTAGGCTGTAAAAAAAGAACTGGAAAAGGCAAGTCAAAGCTGCTCGAAGATGCGTCTCGTGAGAATTACTTATAAATCAAACGTATTATCACATCAATATCTACATATTGGATACTGGTTAGTATGAATATTTTACGCATAACTTCTTCTAATAACTTATAAACCGCTTGTAAAGTCGTATAAATATGCGTTTCCCAGTATTTTTCTTGCTTCGCATGTAAGTGGTCGGCGATTCGAGCCCGGTATTCTCCACCATATCAAAAGTATCTGGCATGTTCACTTAACGCGTGCGCTAAGTCGTTCACATGCCAGATACTTTTTCTTTGCCTCTGCTGCGTAATTTTTGTTCACTTAACGCGTGCGCTAAGTCGTTCACATGCCAGATAATTTAATTGGGTTAACCTCTTTTTATTTGCGGAATTATTATACTTGACCGGTGTTGGCCTGCGTGTTAAACTGCATTTGTTTCCGTTTCGTAATATTCGGTCTCGTAATACTTATGCAGGAGGAATCAAAGTGTTTGAGTTAGTTGAACTGCTAAGTCAGGTTAATGCACAGATTTTCATAATAATGTCGCCAATTGTGAAAGCTAACAATATTTCGACAACAGAATTAATTATACTTTGGAAAATCAATAAGAAAGGTGCCTGCAGGATTACGGATCTGGCCAGAGAAGTTGGTGTCCCATCAAGCACCTTAACCGGTATTTTTGACAGACTTGAATCCAAGGATTATCTGGTGAGAATTCATGACAGCAAAGACCGCAGAAGTGTTTTGATTCAAGGTACCCCTCAGTTAAAAGAGATGATTGAATCTGTTATTCAAAGCGCTGATCATGAACTGATAAAGTTACTCGGTTCATTGCCTCCGGGATTTATTGACCGTCTATTAGAAGACATGACCGAATTACAAGAATATTTAGCAAAGAAAGTAATTGAAGCAAAATGACTACAGTAAAAAACGAACAGCGCTGGGTGGTCCCTATACTCATTGCACTGATTGGTGCATTCATGTCTATTCTTGATTCGAGTATTGTAAATGTTGCCATTTCAACAATGATGAACGTATTTCATGCATCGGCAGGTCAGATTGAATGGGTGGTAACAGTATATATGCTGGCTCTCGGCGTTGTGATACCTTTCAGCGGATGGGCCGGAGATAAATTCGGACAAAAGCAATTATATATATTTGCACTCATCATGTTTACATTTGGATCTGCTTTATGTTCCTTTAGCTGGAACGTCGATTCATTGATTGTTTCCAGAATTATCCAGGCTCTGGGCGGCGGATTACTCATGCCATCCATGATGACTATGGTTAAGAAAATTGTACCTGAAGGAAAATTCGGAACAGCCATGGGTATCGTTGGCGTGGCATTGCTGATTGCCCCTGCTTTGGGTCCGACTATCGGCGGATATTTAGTTGAATATGTCGGGTGGAAGTGGATATTCACTATCAATATTCCCATTGGCATCATTGGGGTTGTTCTTGCCTTTTTCTTCCTCCCTGTATTTGAAAAAGTAAAAGTCGCAAAACTAGATGTGGGCGGGGCTGTCACAGTTGCCGTCATGCTCTTCAGCTTGTTACTGGCCTTGAGCAAGGGCGGTGACTGGGGCTGGGCCTCCACTCCCATTGTTCTTCTTCTATTATTAAGCATGTTGTCTTTTGGCCTGTTTCTATATTTCGAACTGAAATTGGAATCCCCGTTACTTAATCTGAGAATTTTCAAACACAGCAATTTCACGTTTGCAAACATCACGACATTAATAACCACAGTCGGTTTGTTCTCAGGTATATTTTTTATTCCATTATATTTACAGAATGTCAAAGGATTAGGTGCGCTTGATACCGGCCTTTTAATGCTGCCGGGCGCTTTAGCCTCGGGGATTCTGATGCCGTTTGTCGGCAGGCTTTATGACCGTGCAGGTCCCAAACCGCTTGCGATATTTGGTATTATCAGCCTTGCCGTCACAACTTTTCTTCTTCACAATATTAATATAGACACAAGCAACACAACGGTGGCTTTCTGGATGATTTTAAGAGGCATCAGTATGTCTTTTGCCGCTGTATCTGCCCAGGCAGCTTCATTGGATTCCGTCAGCAAACTTGAAGTCGGCGGTGCTTCGGCTATCTCTAATATTATCTCCAGGGTATCCGGATCTCTTGGCATCGCCGCACTTACCACGATTTTGACCAGTCGTATCAGTTACCATGCAAAAGCAATCAGCACGCAGCTGATATCAGCCGGAACTGATATTTCACTGCAAAGCCTTCAGATCCAGACATCAGCTTTTGTCAAAGGCCTGGATGATATTTTTATGATTGCTTCGATCCTGACGCTCTTCGGGTTAATTCCTGCAATGTTTCTGAAAAAAGTCAAAATACTATGAGCTGCATAAGGTGTGCTTCTTCAGGGGATTTCTTTTAACTGCTATGGAACTTGTGTTCCTTAGTCCCTTCACCCGTCCTATCGGTCAAACAGAATGAGTACTCCCGCTGCAATGGCAAGTACGCTCATAATCACAGCCTTGTATGGAATTTGAATGCTCACGAGCTGCAGAAGGCCGGTCAGGATAAGCCAGACAGCTAACAGAATAAATCCTAGTTTTTTTGTGAGTTTATTACTTACTTTCATTATTTCTCCTTGTATGACGGGGTATGCGGAAAACTTCCTGTTATTCATAATCATTTTAACCCATTCCCCGCAAAGGCTCAAACTATATTATATTATTATCTGCATTATCTTTCTGACAGGCTTTTAAACGCCATTTTCTTAGGGAACGCCAAAACACACCCGCCGGATACCGGCGGATGTGTCTTATAGAGGTGGGGTTTCGTATGGGGTTCTGTTAGAAATCTTTACTTATAGCAATCCTTACTTATGGCATTCATTGTCTGTTTTTGAGTCTGACTTGTCCTTGCTTGATTTATTGTCTGATGCATCACCTTTACGGGCTGCGTTGTCTGCAAAGGCCATATCATTCTTGCGGGTTTCGCCGTTCCAGGATGCATCACCGCTCTTGCGGGCCTGATTATCAAGGAATGCTTCACAATTCTTGCGTGTTTCATTGTCCTTACAGGAATCATTATGGTCTCCAAGGATGTCGTTACCCTTGCAGTCTTTTATTTCCGAAGAAATGATGACACCTGTGTTGGCATCGATTTTTACCTCGATCATGGAAACGTCAGTCATTAGTTTAATCTCATATAAGATAACACCATTTTCATCTTCCAGTTCAACCTTAACGATTTCAGATGTAGTTCCTGCAAATGTCGTTGCAATTGCTTTTGCATTCTCTTCATTAATGAGTACGGATGCAGGATCAATTGGTGTCTTTGTGTCTTCATCTTTGTCAGCGGGTTCTGTTGTAGGAACCACTGTAGGTACTGCTGTAGGATCCGCTGTAGGTACTACCGTCGGTGCTGTCGTCGGTTCTGCTGTAGGAACTGCCGTCGGTGCCGCTGTAGGCGCGATGGTCGGTTCTGTATCAACAATGACTACGGGTGCACTTGTCGGTGTTGCTTCTGCGGCTGCAGTAGTTTCAGCGGTTGTTGTCTGTGCCGTGCTATCTGCGGTATCGGCTGCTAATGCAGGCTTCGAATTTGTTGCCGCATATATCCCGGTTGTTCCGCCGAGGGTAACTATTAAAGCCAGGGCAATTGTTAAAATTTTTGTATTCATATGTTCTCCTTTTCGCGTTCTGCGGTATGTGTATACCGCTGATCTCTTGAAATGAGATTTTGAGATCGGTTACCGTTTTTTCTCTCCTCCTGACAATTTGATTATAAAATACGAAAATGAGAGTCATCTGATTTGATTCTGAGAATTGTCTGAGTAAAAAACAGGCAGGAAAAGGAATATACATCATCGCCGAAGCCCGGTTCCTGATCAGGTCTTCGACAGAGGCAGTATGATGTTGAACTTCGTGATCCCCCTGGGTTTGCTTCTTACCGATATACTTCCTTTATGCATATTTACAATCCATTTGACAAAAGACAGGCCAAGTCCTGCTCCTCCGAGGGAGCGGGACCTAGCTTTATCTACACGATAAAAACGATCAAAAATGAATGGCATTTCCTTTTGCGGTATCCCAATGCCGTTATCCGAAATACTGATGGATGCATTCTCACGTATACGCTCAACTTCAATTACAATTTTCCCGCTGCTCCCCGAGTACTTGATTGCATTATCAATCAGGGCCCTTATCATCTGCTTGATGAGGCGCTGATCTGCAAAGATTCTGACCGGCTCATTTTTACCCAACTCGAATGTATGCTCCGGTGCCACTATCTTGCTTTCCTTAACAATTTCAACGACTAATTCATCGAGGGCAAATTTTTTCTTCTCAATTTTGAAAAGGTCATTGTCACTTTTGGCAAGTACAAGCAGTGTATCCAATAGTTTGGTCATGCTGGTCACTTCACTCTTTATTGCAAGAATACCCTCGTCAAGGACAGCCCTGTCATCTTTCCCCCAGCGGTCAATCAAGTCCACATAGCCCTTGATTACGGCAAGCGGCGTCGACAGTTCATGGGACGCATCCAGGGCAAATCGATTCTGCTTCTCATAGGAATGCTCAATTCTTTCAATCAGTTCATTAAATGTATTGGCAAGTTTTTTTATCTCATCATCAGGACCGTCAATAATGATCCGGTCCTTTAAATTGCTGGCTCTGAAATTATTTGCCTGCATAATAATGTTGTCAATGGGTGTCAACGCCCTTTTGCTGAGGATGTATCCAATTAAAAATGATAGTACCAGAGATATACTGTCGATAAGAAGCATCATCCAGAACAGCGCTGTTAGAAATGCATCATCACCGGCGGCATTTTTAACGAGCTGGATTGCTTCCCGCTGATCAATGTAATACCCGACAAATACCATCGTAGAGGTAGTGACGGCAACAAGGCCGACAAAAAACAGTGCTGCATAAATTGTTGTTATCCGGAAAGAAATGTTTTTGAAAAAATGCATTCCGGGCATCATCCTTCATCCTGACTCTTTATTGCAGCCTGCGGTTCCGTTATTGTATATCCGACGCCCCGTACCGTATGAATCAAATTCGATTGCTGCGGGTAGTCGATTTTCTGACGCAGATACCGGATATATACATCGAGTATATTCGTATTTTCAATAATATCGTAACCCCATATGTGCTGAATAATCTGTTCCCTTGTTAATACAATCCCTTTATTGGAGAGCAGATATACCAGCAGGGAAAATTCTGTTTTAGTTAAGTCGATCAGCGTATCATCCTTCATAACTTCCCGGGTCATTGTATTGATGCTTAAGTCCGCAATTGAAAGAATGCTCATCTCTTCTTCTTTTCCCCGGCTTCGCCGGAGGCCAACTCGAACCCTTGCGAGAAGTTCTTCCATGTCAAAGGGTTTGGTAATATAATCGTCCGCGCCTAAATCAAGACCCGCCACTTTGTCGGTCAGGTCACGCCGGGCAGTGAGCATAATGATGGGTACATCCGATACTTTCCTGATGTTCCGGCATACCTCAAGACCGCTGATTTCCGGCAGCATCAGATCCAGGAGAATAAGGGAATAGGAATTTTCTTCAAACTTGGCGAGCGCATCAGCCCCATCAACAGCAGAATCAAAAGAGTAACCTTCATGCGCAAATTCTAATTCCAATATCCTTACAATGGTCGTTTCATCCTCAACGATGAGAACGTCTTTTTTGGTCATGGAAAGAGGTACTCCTCTCGGGTTAAATCAGCTTTATATCTTACCAAGTATAACATACGCTGCCAAATGACCGGGTTGAAGCAATGTGGGAACTCCCCCTGTTCTTGTTTTTTCCTTCCGCTTGAGCCATATATTTCCTCATACATTTGAACTGATCGATTTTCGAATATTCTGTTTTACATTATAACGAACACCACTTTTCGGTGATATAATCGACTTAAGAAGAGTGGAGGTGGAATTATGAATGCTTTATCTGAAAACAGTCTAATTGCTGTATCCCCGGAAACGATTCAGACGTTTCATGATCTGGCTCTGATGTGGATAAATGCGAATATCGATGCCGGAGAACTCTCTCCCGAGCAACTATTTTTCGAATATAAAAAGACATACGATAAAATAGTGGCGGCAGATACAGAAGCGCAGAAAGCACCGAGTACATCACCCTGGTGATTACTCTATCCTCCCGCTGTCTTTTCTTGACAATTATATTTTCCTTTGCTAGCATAAAAAGGTAGTAATACAGGTACTGGGATCTGTCCTTTTTATTATAAAGGGACAGATTTTTTTGCTTTACGGGCAATCAGAATCCATATTCGATTTGAGAGAAGGTATTGTGATGCAGAAATTCCTGATGGGTAATGAGGCGATCGCCTGGGGGGCCATACATGCCGGAGTCAATCTGGTATGCGGTTATCCGGGCACTCCTTCGACAGAAATTCTTGAGACCGTTGGCAAAAACAATGACGGAAGTATATATGTCGAATGGTCCGTGAATGAAAAGGCTGCGCTCGAAGTTGCTGCAGGTGCTTCCTATGCGGGTGCGAGAACCCTGGTCACGATGAAACAGGTCGGCCTCAATGTCGCGTCTGATCCGTTAATGAGTCTTGCTTACGTCGGCGTCAAAGGCGGAATGGTAATAGTATCCGCCGATGATCCGGGTCCGATTTCTTCACAGACGGAACAGGATACCCGCCATTTTGCACAATTTGCAAAGATTCCGGTCTTTGATCCTTCCTCCCCTGAGGAAGCTTATGCAATGATGGCAGACGCCTTTGCCTTATCGGAAAAATACGGCACCCCCGTCTTTCTGCGTCCGACGACGCGTATCTGCCACGGATGCGCTTCAATGGAGATTGCCGACAGCAAAACCCCTCATAAAACAGAGGGCTTCGGGAAAGACCCGAAATGGACGATTTTCCCGGGACTGTCCTATCAGAATCACAAACAGATAGAAGCGAGAAACCCGGTTATCGGCAGCGAATTCTCATCATATCCATTCAACCGTATATCGTGCGGTGACCACCCCGAAAAAGTCACCAAAGGAATCGCAGCCGGCGGAGTAAGCTATGAATATACTCGTGAAGTGCTTGAAGGCAGCGATGCCTCCGGCACCCGTGTTAAGGTCATGAAAATCGCCACGCCCCACCCTTTCCCCGTGAAACTTGCCCTGGAATTCCTCGATGGCCTCACGGAAGTAATGGTTATAGAAGAGCTTGATCCTGTGATTGAACGCGAACTTCTCATTCTCTGCGGGAAATTCCATCTGGCGGTCACAATCCGGGGCAAGCTTACGGGCGACGTACAGAATGCAGGCGAAAACAGCGTGGAATCCGTACAAACGGTCCTTCATAAATATCTGGGCCTTCCCGCCCCTGACAGGGATGAAGAACTTCCCAATCTCCCGGTCCGTCCTCCGGTCCTTTGTGCGGGCTGCCCGCACAGAGCGTCCTTTTATGCCGTAAAGCAGGCGATGAAAGGCCGGAAAGCAGTCTTTTCGGGTGATATCGGATGTTATACGCTGGGTAATGCGAAGCCTCTCGATATGGTCGACACGTGCCTGTGCATGGGTGCAGGAATCACGATCGCCCAGGGTCTGGGACATGTTGAACCCGATGTGAAACATTTCGCATTTATCGGCGATTCGACATTTTTTGCCTCCGGCATCACCGGAGTCATAAATGCCGTATACAATCAGGCTGATATTACGATCATCATTCTTGATAATTCCACAACGGCTATGACCGGGCACCAGCCGCATCCCGGCACCGGAAAAACCATGATGGGGAACATTTCAGATAAAATCAGCATTCCCGCAATCCTTGAAGCCATAGGCGTCAAAGATGTTCCTGTAATCAATCCGATGAATCTTGCCAAAGCCACCGAAGCGGTTGAAAAGGCGGCAGCTGCAAAAGGTGTCTCGGCTATTATTTTTAAATACCCCTGCATTGCCGTCACAAAACCCCTGCCTGCTTTTAAAATAAACAAGGATGACTGCACCGGATGCAAAATCTGCATCAGTGAGCTTGGATGCCCGGCCATTTCCATGAATGACATGAAAGCATACATTGATCCCTCCCTCTGCTACGGGTGCTCCATCTGCGCGCAGGTCTGCCCGCGCAAAGCAATCAAAGGAGGCAGGTAATATGGATATGAACTTTATATTGGCCGGTGTCGGCGGTCAGGGCACGATCCTTGCGTCGAAGCTTCTTGCACAGGCCGCCATGGCCAAAGGCATGTGTGTCCGTACCGCCGAGACAATCGGTATGGCTCAGCGGGGCGGATGTGTCGTAAGCCATGTCCGGATCGGCGAAAACGTTCATTCGCCCATGGTCCCCAAACACAGTGCCGGCCTGATCATCGGATTCGAACCGGCCGAAGCCGTACGGTGCCTCCCTTTTCTCAAAAAAGGCGGCGTTGTCGTTGTTTGCAGCAAGGCAATCCGGCCTGTCACTTCATCCCTCGGAGATTCTTCATATGAAGCTGCCGCCATGATTTCCTTCCTTGAAACAAACTCCGGTAAACTGATCGTCATTGACGGGGACAAAATCTGCTCCGACTGCGGTTCCCCCAAGGTTCTGAATGTCGCCCTGCTCGGTGCGGCGTTTGCCTCCGGGGACCTGGGACTCTCGATCGACGAAATCGGTGCGGCTATCCGCGAACGGGTATCGTCTGCCTACATAGAAATGAATCAACGGGCTTTGGCTGCCGGGGCCCGTGCAGCAGAGGCACAAGCATCCGGGAATGGGAGGAATTTCCTATGAAAATGAAGCAGGAACAATTCAACTTGATAAAGGCCCAGCTCAAATCCCTGCAATCATCCGATGGTTTTTACAGCAAAAAACTGGAAGGGATTGATATGGATGCGATGATGTCGCAGGAAGATTTCGAAAATCTTCCTTTTACCTGGAAGGGCGATTTACGCGAGGCTTATCCGCTCGGCCTGCAGGCGGTGCCCGATGAAGCCATTGTAAGGATCCATTCGTCTTCCGGCACTACGGGAACCCCGGTCATTATCCCCTATACCCGGCAGGATGTGGAAGACTGGGCGATCATGTTCGCCCGCTGCTATGAGACGGCGGGACTTACCAATCTTGACCGTGTGCAGATTACGCCCGGCTACGGGCTCTGGACGGCGGGCATCGGCTTCCAGGCCGGTGCGGAACGCCTCGGTGCCATGGTTATACCGATGGGTCCGGGAAACACGGACAAGCAGCTGCGTATGATGCAGGACTTAAAGAGCACCGTACTTTGTGCAACCTCCTCATACGCCCTTCTTCTCACGGAGGAAATTACAAAACGCGGGCTCAGGGATCAGATTTTTCTCAAAAAGGGAATCATCGGTTCCGAGCGCTGGGGGGAGAAAATGCGCCGGCGCATCGCTTCCGAACTCGGTGTTATGCTCTATGACATTTACGGCCTGACCGAGATTTACGGACCGGGTATCGGAATCAGCTGTGACTTCGAGACCGGAATTCACTTCTGGGATGATTATCTCTATTTCGAGATAATTGACCCGCACACCGGCAGAGTCCTTCCCGACGGGGAAGTCGGCGAACTTGTAATCACGACCCTTAAAAAGGAAGGTGCTCCCCTTATCCGTTACCGTACCCATGACCTGACCCGGATGGTTCCCGGGGAATGTCCGTGCGGTTCACCGTATCCGCGTATCGGGACGATCCTCGGACGCACCGATGACATGGTAAAAGTAAAAGGCGTAAATATTTTCCCTAGCCAGATAGATGAACTCCTCAAGGGTATTGACGGTGCATCGAGTGAATACCAGGTGATGATCGACCACATGAACGGCAAGGATATCGTTACTCTTTTTGTTGAAAAGGAAGCAGACGCCGATTCGGAGCAGCTCGCGATCATCATCGAACATCTTTTCAAAACCCGGATTGGTATTACAGTCATCGTGAAGCCGGTAGGAATCGGGGATTTGCCCCGGAGCGAGAAAAAATCCACAAGGATATACGACAACAGATATTGACCGCTTCGTGCGTTTTGTATTCATATAACTTAAGAACGTCCTTCAGATTCATCTGCGGGGCGTTCTTGATTTTTGCTGTATAATATAATTATTATTTTTAAAGTTAAAGTCTTTCAGTGCAGCAGGCACGAAGACAGGAATGGAGAGATTGATTTTATGGAACCTCATACAAAAACTGAAATTATTGATGTAATCATTGAAGATGTTGACACGGAACTTCTCGACGAAGAAATCATGCATTTAGTTCTGGATAAAAGAGTGTCGCAGCCGGTGGGCGGGTCAGGCCAAAAGAACAGTACTTTTGGCCAGCGGGCAGCCGACTCCTTCGCAAAATTCGTCGGTAGCTGGGTCTTTATCTGCGGGTTTCTTACTGTACTTGTTATCTGGATTGCGACGAATATTATTCTGGTGACCCGCGCATTCGACCCGTTTCCGTTTATTCTGCTGAATCTGGTTCTTTCGTGCGTCGCCGCAATTCAGGCTCCGCTAATAATGATGAGTCAGAACAGGCAGGAAGAAAAAGATCGTCTGCGTGCTGAAAATGACTATAAGGTTAATCTCAAATCCGAAATTATCATGCAGGATCTTCACAATAAAATGGACATGATTCTACAAAATCAGGAAAAGCTTTTATCGGCGCAGACCGGCTCTGCCAGTCAAATGCCTGAGTCATAACCATATACCAAAAGAGCAGAAGGGATAATCCGGATGGAAAACAAAGCAGTTTCTTCCACAATAAGAATTTGTGCCGTCCTGGTTGTCATTCAGGTTGTCCGCATACTTTTCTCGCAGACACTCTTAAAGTATGTTGAAAAGACTGCCTTTGCGATTGACATTGTAACAATGGTCACAATGATTATTCTTACAATTATCATCTTTATAGCCGCCAGGAAGCTTGATATCCCCTTATCCTTTTTCCCCGATATGAAGACACGGACACAAAAAGTGCTGTATGTCAGTGCGACTGCTGTCGTACTTATCCTCGCTGTATCGATGCCGGTATTCACTCAGGATTATTCACCGGGGACGATTCTTCCCATTCTTTACTCCGTAATTATTACTCCTGTATTTGAAGAAATAATTTTCAGGGGATATGTCTGGAATGCACTTAGAGCCAGCGGGAAAAGCGAAATACGAACCTATTTGATCAGCACAATCCTGTTTGCCGTCTGGCATTTTGGTTACTCTGATGTCATTTGGCTGAAAAGCACTTTGCCGGGAAGCGTTATCGACAGCAATCTGCTCTTCATCATGCTGATGAAGGTCGGGGTCGGTTTGTTCTTTGGCGTTGTTGTCGGATTTGTCCGCTTCAAGACCAAAAACACATACGCCGCAATACTGATGCATGGTGTGATGAATATATTCGGCAGATAGGTGTAGCAGAGGGAGTGTGTTTTTCGCTCGGTCAGTCCTCGAGCCTCCGGCTCTGCGGAATCTACTCAAAACACACTTCCTCTGCTCTGCGAAGCGCCTGTTCGGCGCTATGGAGATTATTACTGCGGGTTCTGCTTGAAGAGCACTTTTCCTCCGGTCCTCGAGGAAAGCTCGGACTGTTTCCTCAGTTTCCCCATGCGGTAAAAGGATGACACACCGGCCATGAGTGTGATCAGGCACATATAGCCAATGAGTGGAATGTTGCCTGCGGCTGAAGGTATGTACTGATGTATGATCAGTGCCGGAAGAGGGAGCGACATAAGCAGAATTGCGGATAGTTTACCGAATGTATCAAAAACAAGTGTAAGCTGCGGAAGCCGGTTGTCCGCAGCCCCGCCCAGGATAGATGATGTGATTCCAAATTCAATGAATTTCCCAGCAGCGACACCCATTATCCACAATGGGATAATCCCGCGGAAAATCAGGGCCGCAAAAGAGACCGTTACGAAAAACATATCGGCTGTCACATCGAAAACTGCACCGCCCCGGCTTGTTACATTCCATTTTCGGGCAAGTCTTCCGTCCATTATGTCAGATGCAAAAATGATAAGCAGAACCAGAAACTGTCCTTTTGTCTGATCAGGAAAAAACAACACAAGATACCCGAACAGCACGCTGCATATAATGCGAAGTAGAGTCAGCAAATTGACAATCCGCTTTTTCATGGATTTATTGCGCCGCCAGATCCGTACCAAGCTTATAGGCTATGTCCCCGTTGTCCTTTGCCGCTGCTTTGAACTTCGTTTTGGTGATTTCAGCATTCCCTTTTATGGCATCTTCAAGTAAATCCAGTTCCGGAGTGTTATCCGCGCTTCCGATCGAGTAGATCAGCACTTTTTTACCTGAGTAGTCTGTAACTCTTTTCATATATCCAATCAGTGCTGAGGAAGGCTGCCCGGCGTAAACCGAAGATCCAAAGGCAATAATTGAATAGGACGAAATATCTTCTGAAAGTTTGTCTCCCGGATATGAGATCGTTACGTCATAACCTTTGTCGTTCAGGCCTGCTGCAATTTTTTCGGCGATCGTTTTTCCTGTACTCCGGATGGAAGACTGATAGACAACGAGGGCTTTGGGTGCCAAAGAGTCCGGACCCGCCAGGTTTTTAGAATATTCACCTTTATCTTTATTGTTAGAAGAAATGATAAAGGCCATAACTCCCACCATAATGACAACGAGCAAAAAAAGTATGCCAATGACAATCCCGAATCCGATTAAAAACTTCTTCATAAATTTTCTCCTTCTTATACTTTGATTTTTATATTTTGATTTTTATATTTTTCCTGTTGTCCTCAAGGGCAAGCCTGAAGAGAAATCGAAGATTTTCCTGTGTACTTTCCTTCACTTTTTCACAGCTGCCCATTTCATGCCGGTGAGTCATCCACGTGTTGATTTCTCCATACAGGTAGCAATACATGATGTGGCACAATTGATTCACTCTGGCTTCCGGAAGAACAGCTCCGCTTGCCTTGACGACCTGGCGAGCGAAACTCCCTGATGCCAGGGAAATGACGGCTTCAACATTCTGCGGTGGTTTTCCGCGGAGGGGTTCAAGCCAGATCAATCGATGCCAGCCCGGGTGGGCAAAGAAAAAATCCATCATACGGGACAGCGACAAAAACAGCTTCTCTTCCTGATCCGGAACGGGTAAATCTTCCCTTCCCATTTCATCGAGCATGATCAGCATGGCACGGCCAAGGCACTCCCAGTATATTTCTTCAAGGCTTCCGAAATAATTATAGAGATTTGTATGCGCACAACCCATTCTTTGTCCGATCGCACGCAGTGTGACGTCTTTGATGCCATCATTTTCATCAATCATCAGGACTGCTGTATCGATGATTGTTTCCCTGTTCACATTTCTCTTTGTCGGATTCATTCATTTCTCCTTTATTACCGCCGGTAATTACCGGCGGTAATAAATTATCACAATTGAAATTATAGTGCAATACTTTTTCCCCTGATTGACTAATAAGGCAGAACTTTATAGAATGTGAATAGTCCTTAAAAAATATTAATTAGTAAATTGTGGTGTCAACCATATGAGAATACTGTGCACGACATGAAAATATAAAGCTTTTCACGAAAGGAACGGATTGGTATGGAGATACGGGAACTCAGTGAAAGGAATGAAGCTGAACTTAAAGAAGCCCTTAGTCTCGTATGGGCTGTGTTCAGTGAGTTTGAGGCTCCGGAATATGTGCCGGAGGGCATATCAGTATTCCAGGAATTCATTGCTTTTGATTCCATTATTAAAATGCTGGGGCAGGGAACACTTCGCTTATGGGTCAGTTATGACGGTGAGTTCCTGACAGGAGTAATTGCCGTCCGGGGAGAAGGCCATATTTCCCTTCTTTTTGTGCGCAGGGAATACCACCGAAGGGGGATCGCAAGGGCTTTGTTTAACGTAGTGGAAGAGAACTGCAAAAGTGCAGGAATGGACACGATTACCGTTAATTCTTCTCCCTTTGCTGCCGGAGCATACCATAGTCTCGGGTTTGTCGATACCGATAAAGAAACCGTGATAAACGGTATCCGGTTCATTCCTATGAAATATCAAATACATCTTTCATAAAGCATTTTTATGCGGATTCTATCCATGGATATATTGTATTATGTAAATGTTTTCCGGCCTTTTTTTCGCGGTCCAAATGCAGTATGCCTGACATTTATATATACATTATCGCAATTTTAAATTATTATTGTGTAGACAAAACATTTATCATATAGCATCATTTTATTATGTTGCTTTTATCTCATTGTGTATATCCGGGGGGTAATATTGTGCAAAAAATCATGAGAAAAGCTTTGTCATGCTTATTGGCGGCTGTGTTGGTAATATTGATGATTCCACAGGCACGGGATATTGTTTTTGCCAAAGAAGAGATAACCGGCACAGGCACAACAGACGCAATCACCCCTCTCTCATCAAAGGCTGTATCGGTAGTATCAGTGAAACGAGCTCCTGCTGTAATCTTCGCCCCGGTACCTGCTGCCGCAATATCATCGGACGGCAAAGCAAGTCCAAGTCCTTCACCGGCGTCCGGCGTCAAGGGAGCCGTCAGGTTGCCCGGCAGTGATAATATCTTGAATACATGGATATTCTACTTAATCCTCATTGCTGCTTCCTCTATAGGATTGTCTGTAAGCTTACTGGGCCTTCGGAAAAAATGGACAACGCATAAATAGGCTGCTGTCTGACGGGGTGCCGAAGAACTGTCATGCATTTTCCGGACAGGAATTATGCCTTCTTCAAAGTGTTCCGGACTCTCGGAGGCGCGGTCTTTTTATGGGCACTCTGCCAGGCAACCGTATCGGACAGGGTTTTGTACATGTCACGGGTGGTGTAGGCAAGATCCTTGTCTGCACGCGTATGGCTCATTTTCGAGTTGGAAACGAGCGTATATAGGGAATAGCTGGTAAAAAGCGGCGGCATCTTCCTGAGTCGATAATAGATTTCAGCTAGCGGGGCTGTCATTTTTGCGAACCAGAGCGGCAGGATAGTACGGATTTTGCGCTGCCCGCTTATCTTGTGAAGCATATCAAGAAGCTGCCTAACACTGACATAACGATTGGACAGGATGTAGCACTGACCCTTATGGCCCCTCTCCACCGCAGAAAGAACTCCCTGCGCCACATCACGCACATCAACGAAATCATAGCCGCCGCGGACACCGGCTGTAAGCTTGCCGCTGATGTAATCCTTTACCATCTGTGTCATGTGTGCATTTCCGTAATCCTGCGGCCCTACAATCCCGGAAGGCTGGACAATCACAGCATCAAGGCCATAGTCCCTGACCTGGTCAAGTACGTATTGGGTCGCTTCGGCCTTCGTCTTTGCATATGCCCCTACGACGTCCGCCGCTGCAAAATGGTCTGTCTCCCTGACCGTTTCGCCGTGTGCCTTTTCCGGGATGGCATGGACGGAGCTGATATATATAAACTTTTTAACTTTCTTTTCCACGCACATGTCTGTCACATTTTTGGTGCCTTGTACATTAACCTGATAGATCAGCGGATTTATCCGGGAGGTGATCGAAACGATACCGGCTGTATGAATGACGATCATTTCACATGGTTCATCAACCTTGAAAAACGGTTCGAGTGAGCGTTTGTCGCACACATCCCCATGAAAAACTTCGATGGGCAGTCCTTCTATTGCCTGCGTGATATCTGAAGGAAGAACCAGCCCGCGCACACGCCGCCCCTGCTCCAGGAGCATGCGGATGATTGTATTGCCCAAGTGACCGGTCGCACCCGTTATAAGATATAAAGTATCCATAGGAAGTATCCGTTTCTCCCCCCCTATAAATGGCATTTCAGCCATTCATCCCTCCATTTGGATTATGCGCCGGATATGGGTGGAAATGGTTACGTATTTGGAAATTCTTATGGTGAAATGTAAGTGAACATTAAATGATTCCCTATTCATTTCTTTCCTCACGCACGATCATCTGCCTGCTTCCCATGAAAGTCGCCAGGAAATATGCGCCGTATATGACAAGGATCAGGGCGGCCGTAATCAGTATATTCTGTGCTGCGTTGATTCCTCCGAGACTGCGGATCGCGTCGTTGGCGACCCTTAACCCAACAATCGAATGGATAACCGCAAGTAATAGCGGAAGCAGGAAATAAATGGCGGTCTGACGCAGGATCGTTCTGTCAATAAGACGGTCGTCAGCTCCGATTTTTTTAAGGACAAGATACCGCCGGCGATTATCGGAGATCTCGGAAAGCTGCTGCAGCGACAGAACCGCCGCACTGGTCAGCAGAAAAACGAGTCCGATATAGATTCCTACATATGCAATGATTGCCTTTGTCCCTGCATAACTTGCCTGCATTACATTACGGGTAACTACAAAATATTCAACGGATGATGCATCCTCACCATAGAAGCTTTCCACCCTCTTTTCGAGTTTATCCTGGGCAGTCTTACTGTCACCCGTGCAGTTGAACTGCAGGTAACTTCCGTAAGCCGCAAATCCATCCGTTACTTTTCCGGTACTGTCGATAAGAAACGAATCCGGGACAATAATTGCCAGGCTGCTGTCTGCACCAATTGATACAACCGATTCTGACAGCATCTTCGGGTAAACTGCATATTCCTTTCCCAGAAGAGATATCCTGCCTGTCCGGTTCCACTTCTCCTGGACAACATCCCTAAAACCCTGTGCGGCCGCTGAATAGGAGAATGCGATTTGCCCTTCCTTTAAAACGAGGGACGGTTTGCCCTTCATTCCCAGCAGCGTATTGTAATCTGACAGGCGGATAAAGGGGACGGGGTCTTCACGTCCGCCCATGAAATATTCCTTTTTCAGTTTATCGTACACATCAGATGTCAGAATTTCCGTTCCGAGGATGGACGGGTTGGTGTAGTCGGCATATTCATATGATTTTTGCGTATAATCGGAAAGGGCAATACCTTTCGAAGCAAGATCATCCGAAATCGACATGGTGCTGCCGCCGGGAGTATACATCTCCACATCAAAGGCCGCTGCAGCAGTAACACTGTTCTCCATAGCCCTGTTCATTCCCAGCCCCGTCGACAGGATGCCGATCGTACAGAAAAGCATCAGGCAGACAAATGAAATCGAGATATGCGCCGAGTTAATACGGCTGTTGATCTGACGAAGAATAAAGAAATTCAGGTCCTTATAATAGATTCCCTTGAATCTCTGCAGGAGTTTCAGGAAAAATCCCGAGAGTGATGCGAAAAAGAGGAATGTCCCTACGGCACCGAGAATGATTTCACGCAGAAGTTTGTAATCAAAATCCTTGATTCCATATTTCAGGACCTGCTGATAGGCGACACCCAGGCAGGCAATCGACAGAATAAATAAAATCACAGTAAAGACCGGATGCCTGACAGCAGGCTTCTCATTTTTATTCTGTGCCGAGAACAGGTCGATCAGTTTGTTTCGCGAGACCGCAAATGTGCTTGCCATGATGACAACGACGAAGATTAATCCAAAATAGATCAGGGTCTTCAGGAAGGCACTCATTGAAAACACAAACTGGTATGCCGTCATGTCCGCTTCGAATATTTTCGCCGTGAAGATAGACATCCACTGCGACAGGAAAATACCCGTCAAAAGTCCGGCGCCCAATGAAATGGCACCGATAAAGAGAGTCTCAATCACAAGGATGCGGGAAACACGGCTCTTTTTCATACCAAGGAGGAGATAGATGCCAAGTTCTTTTTTGCGGCGGCGAATCAGGAAATGGTTTGCGCTTACGATCAGGAAACCCAGGATGACAGAAACAAATACTGAGATATAGTCAATGAACTGCGTGAGGGTCTTAAGGATCTCTTTCTCGGAAGTTGAGATTTTGAGCATAACCTCCTGGGCTTCGATGGAGTTGAACACGTAGAATATACATACGGCAAAAGTGAGTGTCAGAAAGTACAGAAGGTAGTCCCTCAGGCTCTTCCTGACATTTCGGAAGGCTAATTTATAGTACATGACTGACGTCACCTCCCAAAAGTGAGATAACTTCTATAATTTTAGCGTAGAATTCACGCCGGGTCTTCTGTCCGCGGATAAGTTCGTTGAAGAGCTGCCCGTCCTTGATAAATAGAATCCTTTTACAGTAGCTTGCTGCGAAGGCATCGTGCGTGACCATAAGAATCGTTGCAGACAGCTCGGTATTTAGTTTTTCCATGCTCTCCAGAAGGATCCGTGATGATTTGGAGTCGAGTGCGCCGGTCGGTTCGTCCGCCAGTACCATCGCAGGCTTTGACACGATCGCACGGGCTGCCGCGACGCGCTGGCGTTCCCCTCCGGACATCTGGTATGGGTACTTGAGAAGCACATCGGTAATACCGAGTGTCTGTGCTACCTCTGAGGTTCTGGACAGTGCTTCGCGGTGATTGACCGCAGAGATCGTAAGGGGAAGAATGATATTCTCCTGTGCGGTAAGCGTGTCGAGCAGATTAAAGTCCTGGAAAATGAAGCCGAGCTGCTTTCTTCTGAATTCAGACAGCTGCCGGCTCTTCATTTCCGTGATATCCCTGCCGCCGATTACGATTTGGCCGCTGGTCACTTTATCTATTGTGGAAATACAGTTCAGGAGAGTCGTCTTCCCGCTTCCCGAGGCCCCCATTATTCCGACGAATTCGCCTTCCTGCACAGAAAAGCTTACGCCGTCGAGCGCTTTGGTCAGATTTCCTTTATTCCCGTAATATTTTTCAACATGTGTAACGGTGAGCATATTACTCATTTTTATATCCTCCTCATAATTATCTGACTCCATTTAATCAAAAGCCGGGATATACTGCCTTAGAATCAGCTTACGGAAGGCTTACAGTTATGTAAGAATATCTCCTTTGGCATTCACATCACATCGTTTGTCATGGATCCTTTGGGAAAATGGATTGCAGCCGTCGTGCCTTTTCCCTTACCTTCAGATGCTATTTCAAGGGACAGGCCGAGCTTGTTACAGAGCTTATTACTTAGAAAAAGACCCATGCCGGTTGATCTCTCATGCGTACGGCCAAGCGATCCTGTATAACCCTTATCACACACGCGGGGAAGTTCCTCACTGCTGATGCCCATGCCGTTATCCATCAGATAAAGCACGATCTCATTGGGCTTGTCCATTGTGCCAAACACAATCCGTGCATGATCCGGTGCGCTGTATTTTACCGCATTCGAAATCAGCTGATCCAGAATATAGACCATCCATTTGGAATCACAGAATACATTTCCCGATATATCGGAGGCCTCAACAGAAATACCGTTGTCTATAAGAAGTTTGGCGTTTTTGCGAAGTGCACGAAAACACACATCCCGGACAGGAATTTCCTGGATCAGGTAATCTTTCTCAACTGAATTGCTCCGTGCGTAGAAAAGTGCCTGCATTGCATATTCTTCAATATGAAGCAGGTCTTCAAGAAGGAGCGGCTGTGCCTCCCCCCCATGATTCTCGATCGTCAGCATTGCCGATGCAATCGGCGTCTTGATTTCGTGAATCCACAGCTCAATATAGGTACGGTATTCCTCCTGTGCCCTCCTGTAGCGGCTGATCTCGTCAAGATATGCCTTGTTCGTGCCCGTCAGAAGGTCATACAGGATTTCCCCTTCTGCAAAATCGGGCGGCTCTATCAGTTCACCAACAAGATTTTTCTTGTCGAGCTGATCGAAAGCCGCAAGTAGATTCCTGTAGAAACGGTTCTTTTTGCGGAATTCATACAGAAGCGGGGCAGCAGCCCCAAAAAAATAAAGGATGCCAAATAAAGCCGCTGCCGGCGCCGAGAAACTGTCGAAGGCATACATGAAAAGCAGGAGAAACACCAGGACCACAATTTGTGCTAAAACATAGATCAGACGATCGCGTAAAAAGCGCCGGAAACTCACAGGTGCCTCCGATCCGTACCTGCCGGTTCCTTTTCCCGGGCACCTTTGAGCAGATATCCCATTCCCCGGCGCGTTTCAATGACATCCGAAAGCCCAATCTCTGTAAGTTTCGCCCGGAGGCGGTTGACATTCACGGTAAGGGTATTATCATCTACAAACAGATCACTGTTCCAAAGCTGCGTCATAAGATCTTCCCGGGATACAATTTTCCCGAGTTGTTCCTGCAGGGCCGAAAGTATCCTCAGTTCGTTTTTTGTGAGCTCCGTTTCCCGGCCTTTGTACAGGATCACACTTTTTGACAGAATTAAATCAAACGATCCGCAGTTAACCCGGTCGCGGTCAGATGATGTTTCCCGGTACACTCTTTTTAAAACCGATGTAATCCGGGCCAGAAGTATCTGCGGGTGATAGGGCTTTGTGATAAAATCATCCGCACCAAGATTCATTGCCATCAGCTCATCAAGTTCCGTGTCCCGGCTTGTCACAACGATGATCGGAACTTCCGACAAAGCGCGTATCTTCCTGCAAAGGAAAAAACCGTCGATGCCCGGCAGGTTTATATCCAGAAGAACAAGATGCAGAGACGTAAAGTCGGTCTCCCCGGCAAGGTTTTCGAAGCTCTGCGGTGCCGTGCACAGGAAGCCATTACTCTCTAAAAACACAGACAGCTCCATACGAATCCGCGGATTATCCTCAACAATCAGCAGTCTGTTAACATCCGTCATATCTTCTCCTCATCGTCCTGCCGGAAGAATCGCCCCATAATAGGATTAAATATGCATTTCTATTTATTCTGCTCTAAAACTCTTCTTCATCTTCCGGTATGATAAGTCCTTCCTGATTGAATTGAGTTCCGGAAACGATTACATAATTATCCTGTATACGATAACCAAGTCGAAGTACTGTTTTCACAGGAACAGGTATTTCATAATTATCCATACCTTCTTTACGTGCCGTGGATAAATCTTCGCGGCGCACGCAAAGAATGCAGTGCCCCTTGTCCAGAATGTAAACGTGCCATTTATGAAGTGAATCCGGAAGCGACCGGGGATATGTTTTCCCGGGAACAATTAAATGGGAGATGTCATCACATGACTTTCTCATAATTCCAGCCTTTCTTTGAAAAGAACGAACTTGCTGCCATTATCTAATTCCGCAGACCGCATTTTCGCCGTCTTCACTTTGGCAGCTCTGGCAGGTGACCAGCAGGTCGGCCTTTTGCAGTTCCAAAGAAGTGAAACGAATCTTCAATTCCTCTTCGTTTTTTTCGAGGCGCTCGACAAGGGCGGTTACCTGCGTGATCAATACCCGGATCTGGACCTTGTTCCGCATCAGTAAAGCTGCAGCGTCCTGCCCGGAAAGAATATTGTCAAACCAGGATTCCACCATGTGGTTTGCGGTTGAAATGGTCGCAAGAATAGTTGTCTCCGCAAGATGAACATCAGCAAGCTCCCGTTCCAGCTCCTGCATTTGTGAGGAGAGCCGGTTGAAGGTAGATTGTGCATGATCTATTTTGCTGAGTTTTGTCGTACGGCTGACCAGTCCGGATCCGCCCCACATATCAGATGTTGTCCAGCTTTCGGCGTTTTCCAGTTCAATCAGTGAGGCCGTTGCCGAACCCAGCACTTTTTGAGCCGCTTTCAGCGCCTCTTCATTCTCTACAAGCTGTGTCGCTGCCGCAGAACTCTTTTTAATGATTTTCTGGTAACTGTCGTAGAGATCGTGATTTGAATTAGTTGAAATATTCTCTTCGCGGCGGTTGATCTCATCCTGAAGAACCATCTTCCTTTGATTTAGGTTAGTAATGCGGCGCAAAAGATCCTCATTCTCTTCCTCAAGATCCTTGATGTGTTCACGTTCTTTTTCGTAGTTGGATTTTGCAGTCAGCACTTCCATCATTTCGTTATCAAGCTTCTTGCCGTGGTTTCCGATAATCTTTTGAAATGTCATGGGCAAACCGCGGCGCTGTGATTTTTCAACGGCACCGGCACTTGCTTCATAGTTGGCTTTCAGGTCCCTGAGATGTTCCCTGGATGCACCGATTCTCTCAAGCAGCCTCATCCTTCTCTGTTCAAGTGCAGGCAGGCTGTTAATGCTCTGATTTATATCCTGTAAGGTCTCATTTCTCATGTTGTTATCCCTTCTGCTCGTCGGCAGAGCACTCGGACTGTTTTTGATATTTTAAAAGCATATCGGAAACATCAAACAGTTCTTTATTGGTCAGCCAGCAGAATGCATCGTCAACCTGAAAAAGTTGTTTAAGCTGCACGATAAATTCCTCCGTTTTCACAGAAAGATTCCTGTGAATCTCCGGGTACATCTGGCTATAGGATGTAGGAAAGCTTTCGAGCGGGTCTGAAAAGGCTGCATCACCATGTGTCTCCGGCAGTACAGTAAGGGGCCATATCATCTGCAGGTTTTTTTTGGCAATCAGCTGCTCTTTTTTAAGAATCTCCGTCAGAATGTATGCCGAGTGCTCACTGGATGGCTGAACCCGCTGCTCTCCCGGAGCCGACATGGCGCGGGATTCTGATGCGGTAAGGACATCCGCCTGGTAAGGACAGGATATCGTCGCAATAAACCGGTTTGACAGGATCACAAAATCAATATTTGCAGAACCGGCGGAACAGAGAAGATGCAGGTCATACAGGATCAATACAGGCAGCGTGCTCTTTGACAGCATATCGTTCACCTGCTGATGTGCTTTAACCTTCGCAGCCATCGATTCAAGTGCCCCGCGAAAAATCGCTTTGGATTCTTCCGGTGCCTGATCAAGGCGGCGGGCCAGCTCAAGCATGTCATACGTCTTGTCGGTAAATGGCCTTGTATAAACAGGCTTATCGATTCCATTCGTATTTCCTAATAAAAATCCAAACACATTCTTAAAAAGGTCCATCTGGTTACCTCCGGGTAATTATATATTTATTCCTGGCTGTAAGTCATTATTCATTTGCAGCAGAAATTCTGCAGGCACATTGGTATTGAGAAATTAACAGCTTCGCAACTCCAGCTTTTCGCGGCGCAGCAAACCGGAATTTACCAGTACAAAAAAATGCCGGGACACGGTTGATTGTGCAAGTCCGGTTATGCAAAATGAATAGTTTCATTGTATCGCAAAAAGACGCTTACCGGAAGTAAGAAACGATTTATCCTGACATTTATCCTCCATATGCAGGGCTTGCCGAGTCAGCCGCCCGCCCGTCCGCATGCCCTGAATTCATTTCCCTGTGCTGTCCCGAAAGGCCGCCTCCAGATAATTGTGCTATAATGAACGCACATTTTTTACCGGAGGCAATGACCCTATGCTGACTTTTCGTAAAGGTTTCAAAGACGGAATCCCGATTGCACTCGGCTACCTTTCCGTTGCTTTTGCTTTCGGAATGCTGGCTGTCGAAAAAGGTCTGCCGCTGTGGTCGCCGGTTCTTTTATCCATTTCAAACTTCACAGGCACCGGGCAATTTGCCGGTATTGACCTGATTTCTTCCAACGCAGGCCTGTGGGAAGTCATTTTCACGATTTTTGTTATAAATATCCGATATATTCTGATGTCGCTGTCACTGTCGCAGAGGCTGGTCAGGGATATGCCTGTCTGGCAGCGCATGGTGATCGCATTCGGTAATACGGATGAAGTATTCGGCATATGTATGCAGCAAAAAGAGCCTCTTACCATGCGGTATATGACAGGCATTATTTTGAGTGCCTATTCCGGGTGGAATGCAGGTACCGTACTTGGTGTACTGGCAAGTTCCGCTCTCCCCGCCATGGTAAGAACCGCACTCGGCATCGCTTTATATGCGATGTTCATTGCCATTATCATCCCGCCCGCCAGGGAATCCGGGGCGATCCTCAAAGTAATTGCCCTATCCGTACTGCTAAGCTGCGTGCTGAGTTTCGTCCCCGGGATATCAGGCTTCGGAAAAGGGTGGGTTATCATTATATGCGGTGTCATTTCCGCCGGTATAGGGGCATACCTGTTCCCGCTTACTATGAAAGACGAAGATACGGAAAACATAGACAGTCATGACGGTAATAGCCGGGAAGGACAGGGGACGGTCAAATGAGTATGCAAAAAACACTGCTTGTCATTCTGATTATGGCTCTCTGCACTTATATACCGCGTGTGCTGCCGCTTGCCCTCTTCCGGGAAAAAATAAAAAATCAATATGTCTCGTCATTACTTTGTTATCTGCCTTACGGCATTCTGGCCGCGATGGTTTTCCCGGATATTTTCAGCTCGACGGCGTCTGTCATCTCAGGAATCACAGGAACTGCCATTGCCCTTTTTCTTGCATACCGCAAAAAGGGCCTCCTGACGGTGGCAGTAAGTGCCTGCGCCGCCGTTTTTGTGACCGAACGGATTCTCGGGCTGGCCGGAATCCTATAGTGCTTCGAAAAGTTTTCTGCCCTTTGTCTTGAGGAAAAAGTATGTTCCGGCCGAAAGTACGCCATAAACTGCCGTGCCAATGGCACAGAAACCTAAAAACCCAAACGGCTGCAGTAAAACAAAATATAGTACAAACGGGAGGCATGCTATTCCAAATCCAAAAAGCATCGCCATCATGACACTCATGCTTTGTTTGACAACCTGTGTCTCGTTGTCCCAGTCAAAACGCGGGAACAGCAGATTGACCGCCAGTCCCAAAAGGGATACAAGAACACCCAGAAGTCCGATTACAATAGCAAGGCCGAGCATTTCCAGCGGCGGCATCCCGACACGGATACCGATAATAACCGCTGCTAAAACAGATGCCGGCACCTGCAGAAGGATATTCAGCATATATTTAGACCAGAATATATCTTCCGTGCGGACCGGGTGCACTTTCAGAATCCACAGCTGCTTCCCCTCGAGGGAAATGGAAGAGGCTGTTGTGGATGTCACCGAAGGGAAAAGGCAAAAGATGCCGGCAAGAATAACGTAGGTAATATCTTTGGTCAGCACGCCCAGTTCCCCGGCTGGTATACCGATCCCGGATATGATTTTATCCGGGCCGACCACAGCAATAACGATCGCGAATACAATCATGATCAGCGGTCCGAAAGCCGTATTAAAAACGTATATGGAGCAAGCCATATATCGCTTGACTTCCTTGTCGAAAAGCGCCATCCGGGGAGAGCGTATGGAAAAGGCAAGTGTTTTACTGCTGGAACGATACCCGCTCTTCGGTTTTCCAAATGCAGACGCAAAAAGCCATATACCGAGGCAAAAGGGCAGCATAATCATCATCAGGGAGAAAATCACCGGTATAATTCCGCCGTCAATCACAAAATGCGTCAGCCAGGACAGCGGTGCAATTTTCTCAATCATGGCAAGAGCACCTGCATTCCCGCTGCCGGTGACTTTCGCAAGTATGCTGGATGACTGAAAATTGACAAACATATACCCGACGAGAATAGCCATCAGTATGCCCGTCGTGATGATGCCGGTAAGTCTGAATTTTTCCTGCAGGTAAGCCAGGGCAGCACCCAGCAGATAGGAAAGCGCTATGGGAATCAGGGGCAGCAGCAGCGTCAGGATAATCCCGCGGACAAGGGAACCTGGGCTCCCGCCGCCAATCACATAATAGGCAATCACAGTGGGGGCAAGAATCATGATCATCAGGGGTGCATCAAAAATGTACTGTGTAATAACTTTGCTGCAGACAGCCGTTACACGACGGACCGGCAGCGAAAGTAAAAGCTCGGCATCCTTACTGCCGGGAGCATTCGCCGCGCGCATCAGGCCGAAAAGGATTCCGATCGTCAGGGCGGACATAAGGCTCATAAAGACGGCCAGCTGCGGAATCCCCTGCTCAGTAAGGGTCACGGCCGTTAAAACAGATTGGGATGCCATGATGAACCCGAAAAAAAGAAGCAGGATCACCATAAGTACACCGGATACGGCATATCTTCCTTTTTTACGGTTCTTAAGGGAACCCCAGAATACAAGGCAGTTGTTTTTAACAAGAATCAAAAAATTACTCATGTTCCGTAAGCTCCAAAAACACTTCTTCCAGAGACTGCGTGCCTCTGACCTGATCGGTCTCACCACAGGCAATCAGCTCGCCGTTCTTAATGATCGCAATCTTATTGCATATTTTCTCCGCCACCTCAAGGACATGTGTTGAGAAGAATATGGCATTCCCCTGCTCGCAGAATTCCTTCATGATCGTCTTCAGTGTAAATGCAGCCTTAGGGTCAAGTCCTACAAAAGGCTCGTCAAGTACAAGAAGTTTCGGTTGATGTATAAAAGCGGAAATAAGCGCCAGCTTCTGCTTCATGCCGTGTGAATACGACGAAATCGGTGTATTCAGGCTAGTGGACATCTCCAGAAGTCCTGCATATTTGCTGATTCCGGATGTACGGTTCTCTTTTGACACACGGAAAATATCCGCAATGAAATTCAAATATTGGATCCCGGTAAGCGCCTCATACAAATCCGGGTTATCCGGCAGATACGCAATCAGTTTTTTGCAGGATACCGGGTCTTTCTTAACGGAATTGCCGTCGACAAAAATCTCGCCTGATTCAAATGGAAGGATACCGACTGCCGATTTAATCGTTGTTGTCTTTCCGGCACCGTTTTGTCCGATAAACCCGAACAGGTCACCGCTTTCCACCGTAATGGAAAGATCTCGGACGGCAACTTTGCCGCCTGAATAGGTCTTAGTTAAATGTTCAATAACAAGCATAGCCATCTCCTTCACACAAAACAAGGGCAGTCGTCTTATATCTTATATATCGGCAGTATACCGCAACGATAGAATTAGTCAATTACCGCTGTTATATTCTCCTGCACACTCCCCGTCCCTGCCGGTCAGAATGGCAAGGGCATGCGGCAGTACCGGCAATGCCACAGCCAGGCATTCCCTGACTGCTTTGGGGCTTCCCGGCAAATTTATAATCAGGGTACTCCCCCTGATGCCGGCCGCTGCCCGGGAAAGCATAGCCCGGTTAGTCATGGCAAGGCTTGCGGCGCGCATGGCTTCCGGAATTCCCGGAACCTGACGGTCTATTACAGACAGCGTGGCCTCCGGCGTTACATCCCGCGGTGAAAAACCTGTTCCGCCTGTCGTCAGGATCAGATCCATTTTCTGCATGTCCGCAAGATCGCAGAGTACTGCTGCGATCATATCCGTTTCATCCGGTACGATTTCAACTGCTTCAATTGTTCCCAGACCCGACACGCACTCTATAATTGCGGGACCGCTCAGGTCTTCCCTTAATCCGGCCGCTCCTTTGTCGCTGACGGTAACAATTCCAATTCGATATCCTTTTTGCACATCATTCATACTTCTTGACCGGTCCTCTCCATATTTTCAAATTAATAATACTTCATCCCAAATAATACTGCTGTCCGTGATCTTTATTTTGATGTCCTGCCTGTCAATATCGTACCACAGGATTCATCTGCCAAGAAGATCCTTCTCTATTATGCGAACTATTACATGCGGTTCGACTTTCATGATGACCTCATATGTGTTTTAATAAAGGAAATATATACCATCTTCGAGTCTGCCTTGCTAAATCAGTACTGACATGCGGGTAGACCGGGGTGCTGGAGGAAACTCCAACGCCTTCCGCTGTGAAAAGGAGAGTATTCCAAAATAATGATGAAAAGCTTACTTTACCATGCCCGCAAATCAGCTGCCCTGACCGTCATCCTTTTGCTTTCCGTCCTGCCGGCCTGCCAGCAGGCTTCAACAGCCTCCGCTTCCTCCGCTGTACCAACAGCTGTTTCGACAGCGACGGCAGCTGCTGTCGAGACTACAGCCGCTCCAACCAAGCCGGAAAATCCGATTGTCCGGCTTTCGACAACCACCAGCGTCAATGACTCAGGCCTTTTACCCGAGCTGGAGAAAGCATTTGAAAGCAGCACAGGTTATGATTTGGAAATCATCGCCAACGGTACCGGTGCGGCGATCAAACTAGGCGAATCCGGTGATGCCGATGTACTCCTGGTCCATGCCAAAGCATCGGAAGAAGCCTTTGTTACCGCCGGTTTCGGTGTGGAGCGGATTCCATTCATGCATAATTATTTTGTCATAGCCGGCGCCCCGGAAGATAAGGCCAAAGTCGCTGCATGTACGGATGCCGTTTCCGCCTTCAAGGCAATTGCTGCAGCGAAAGCTGCCTTCGTTTCCCGCGGCGATGATTCCGGCACCAACAAAGCAGAGCTCGCCATCTGGAAAAGTGCAGGCATCACACCGTCCGGCGACTGGTATATTTCCGCCGGAAAAGGCATGGGCTCCTGCCTGACAATGGCAGGCGAAATGCAGGCGTATATCCTGACGGATAAAGCCACCTATCTGTCTACAAAAGCACAGACAGGACTTGCCATTTGCCTGGGAGAGTCCGAGGACATGAAAAATACGTACTCCCTGATTGCTGTCAATCCGGATAAAAACCCGGGTGTTAATGTAAAAGGAGCCCAGGCCTGGATCGATTTCATGCTCAGCGATCAGGCCCGCGCAATGATTTCAGATTATGGTATTAAGGAATACGGCGAACCGCTCTTCTTTTATGACGGGTCGCCATCCTGATGAGGAATGAACTTCATGACAACTTTTGAGTCTGTTTTTGCGGCTTTTATTTCCGGGGACGGCGAACTCTACCGGATACTTGGGTTGACGGTATGCATGACACTGCTAAGTACCGGATTTTCCCTGCTGGCCGGTTTTCCCGCCGGTGCTTTTATGGCATCCTGTTCCTTCCCCGGCAAAAAAATGCTTCGCCGCATCATTTCGACCTGTATGAGCCTGCCGCCGGTGGTGGCAGGTCTTTTTGTTTTTTTGCTTCTGTCCAGGCGAGGTCCCCTGGGAAGCCTTCAGCTTTTGTTTTCACTGCCTGCAATGGTTATTGCACAGTTTTTACTGATCTTTCCCATTGTTGTATGCCTGACCCTGTCCGCAATAGAAAGCAGGCAAAAAGCAATCAGCCAAACTATTTTCACATTGGGACTCCCCCGGTACAAAACCTACCTGCTTATGCTCTGGGAGTGCCGGTACAACCTCCTGACGGTCATGCTGACGGGATTCGGCCGGTCATTGTCTGAAGTCGGTGCCGTCATGATGGTCGGCGGAAATATCCAGGGCAAGACCCGTGTCATGACCACCGCAATCATGCTCGAAACCAACAAAGGCAACTTCGGTGCAGCGATTGCCCTCGGACTGGTTTTGCTGCTGTTAGCTTTCCTTGTGAATGCCATTGCAAATCATTTTCAGGAGGCGGACCATGACTGATTCTGAATCTTTCCAGGCATACGTGACTGATTTCAATAAACCTGTCACACTGACCGGGCTTAAGCAGGTCTGGCGCGGCCGCGTCGTCCTGGACATTCCGCAGCTGACACTTTTTCCCGGGTGCCGATATGCGCTTCTGGGTGCAAACGGTTCCGGAAAAAGCACTTTAATGAACCTTCTGTCCGGACGCCTTTCGGCAGACAACGGCCAGATCGGTTATCTTCCGCAAAAACCCTACGTTTTTGACCTGAGCATCAGCAATAATATCCGCCTTGGCATTCCAGCCGGTCTCGGTTTGCCGGAATCTCAAAAACAATCTTTGCTGCAGGATCAGCTTGAAAGCCTGCATCTTACCGGATTATCCGCCGCACGCGGCAGCAGGCTGTCGGGTGGTGAAGCACAGCGGATGGCACTGGCGCGGATTCTGGTTATCCCGCGCAAAATCCTTTTTCTGGATGAACCAACCAGTTCACTGGATTTGAACGGCCTGGCCCAGGCTGAAACGGCACTTACATCTTATCTGTCGCAGAATAACAGCCTGATGGTCCTGGCAACTCACCAGCTCAGTGTGGCCAGAAGACTTTGCGATGAAATGATTTTCCTGGATCAGGGACACATCCTTGCCGCCGGGCCCATATCCGGTCTGATGAATCCTCCCCGGGACAGCCGGCTCAGCCTTTTCCTGCGTTATGAGCACGGCATGAATTCAATGGAATGAGGTATCTGCACTATGCTGACAGTAAAGGATCTTACCGCCACCCGGCAAATGCTTTTTGACATGCTGGATGAAATCCCGGCTGTAGTCGAAACAGAAACAGTCGACCTGGCCGATGCTCTGGGGCGTACCCTTGCGGAAGCAGTCTATGCACCGGCTGATGTACCGTCGTTCAACCGTTCCCTGGTGGATGGATATGCTGTCCTTGCCTCGGATACATTTGGTGCGTCCGAATCGCTGCCGGCAATCCTGCTTTTGGACGGCGATGTGAAAATGGGCTGCCCTGCCGACCACGCACTTAAGGCAAAGACCTGCCAGGCTGTTCCAACCGGCGGTCAAATACCCGACGGGGCGGATGCTGTGATAATGATTGAAGATGCTGATGATGCCGGGGATGGATATCGGTACATGAACCGGCCTGTCTCTCCCGGCAGTTATATCATTTTCAGGGGGGATGATGTCCGTCAGGGCAAGCTTTTGCTTTCTTCCGGCACACGGATCGAGACCCGGCACCTGGCTGCCGCTGCAGCAGCAGGATTCGGAAAAATGAATGTCAGGCGTCAGCTGCGGGTTGCCGTCCTTTCAACAGGCGACGAATTGACCCCACCCGGGGAGCCGCTTACGGAAGGCCGGATTCACGATGTCAACCAGGTCATGCTGACGGCAATGATCAGGCAGACCGGGGCAAAACCCTGTTTCTACGGCATTATCCCCGATGAATTCATCACGCTGAAAAATGTTATGAAGCAAGCTCAGTCGGCTTGCGATGTGATCGTAATATCCGGCGGGAGTTCCGTCGGTGCACGGGATCACGTGGCGGCAGCGATCGAAGCAACAGGTCTTCCCGGCGTCGTGCAGCACGGAATAGCTGTCAAACCCGGCAAGCCTACCCTGATCGGAATGTGCGGCGGGAAGCCGGTAATCGGCCTGCCCGGGCATCCGGTTGCGGCCTGGTTCATGGCAGTCAGTCTTCTCCTTCCGGTGATATACCGGATGCAGAAACGTCCTGAACCCAGGGCGAAAACCATTTCCGCTTCTCTCACCCGGCGTATTCCCTCCAATCACGGACGGGAGGAATTCATCCTGGTGCAGTTATCCGGCAGCTGTTTCGACAACACGTCCCGCTGCACGGATGATCGGCCGGGTACTGTCTTTGCAACACCTGTTTTCGGGAAATCCGGTCTGATCACGCTTTTATGCCGCAGTCAGGGCTACATACAAATACCGAGGGACTGCGAAGGTCTTGACGAGGGAAGCCAGATCACCGTGATATTATTGGATTCTGATGCGCAGATGAATTTTGAAAATGCATAGGTACAAAAGCCGGGAAGGGATTGTGTAATCATATGGAATATCTGACGAATACACCGATCGACCAGGCCCTGTCAAAATACAGGGAAAAACTACTTCAGGCAGGTATTTCCCTGCCTGTTGAGACGATTGATGCCCGGACGGCGAACGGAAGGTCCAATACTGACGCCGTATACGCCCTGCGCAGTGTACCCCATTATCTGGCCAGCGCCATGGATGGAATTGCAGTCAGGGCAGTGGATACTTTCGGTGCAACGGAAACGACCCCGGTCACAATTGCCTCAGGCAATTATACCGTGGTCGATACGGGGGACACCCTGCCGGCCGGCTGCGATGCGGTCATTATGATAGAAGATGTTATCTGGCAGTCAGAAGATGCCGTTTTGATCCATGCAGCGGTCCCCTGGCAGCACATACGCCAGATCGGCGAGGATTTCTGCGCGGGAGACATGCTGCTGCCCGGCGCATCACGCATAACACCCGCAGCAGTCGGCATTTTGCTGGCCGGCGGAATCACCCGGATCAAGGTGCTGCGAAAGCCTGTAATTCATATAATTCCGACAGGCGATGAAATCGTGCCGGCAGCAGATGACTTAAAGCCCGGTGATATACCGGAATTCAATTCATCTGTTTTTGCATCGAGCCTGCAGCAGTTCGGCGCAATTGTTGAAGTGCAGCCTATTGTACCGGACGAACCGTCTCTTTTAACATCTGCCCTTAACCGCTCACTGCAGGAAAGTGACTGGGTACTGATCCTGGCGGGCTCATCAGCCGGCAGAGGGGATTTCACCTCGGCAACCATAAATGCGGCAGGGGAAGTCATTGTCCACGGACTGGCAATACGGCCCGGAAAACCTGCAGTCCTGGGCTTATGCGGTTCAAAGCCGGTAATCGGCATTCCCGGATATCCTGTATCCGGTCTTGTTGTAGTTGAAGAAATCCTCTTCCCTCTGCTGCGCGAATTTGCCAGGCTTGATATTCCACGGCGCATCGAAGTGGAGGCTACTCTAAGCAGAAGGGTACTTTCCTCCCTGAAATACCAGGAATATATACGTGTACGCCTGAATCAGGTAAACGGCAGGCTGACAGCCATACCGATGGAACGCGGTGCAGGGCTTCTGAACAGTTTTGCACGGGCTGACGGAATAGTTGTTATACCTCAGAACAGTGAGGGAGTTGAGACCGGCCAGCCGGTAACAGTCCGTTTACTTCGTGATATTGACGATATCCGGCATACGCTGTGTGTGATCGGAAGCCACGACCCTCTTCTTGATGAACTCTCCGACTTGTTTCACAGTGATATCAGCAAGTCTGCTCAGGACACTTCTCGCCAGTCCGCCATGCACCTGTTGTCTGCCCATGCAGGAAGCATGGGCGGCCTGATGGCGATCATGCGGGGAGAAGCCCAGCTGGCCGGGATCCATTTGATGGATGCCGGATCGGGGGTATATAACCTTCCGCTTCTGACCCGTTATTTCCCGGACAATTCCGTTGTCCTGGTCGAGGGGGTAAGACGGATGCAGGGACTTCTCACATCGGCCGGAAATCCTAAGAAAATTACCGGGTTGTCCTGCCTGGACAGGCCGGGTATCCGGTATGTCAACCGCCAGGGCGGTTCCGGAACCCGCATCCTCCTGGATTATCAATTGGATCAGCTGCATATTGAGCACGACCGGATTTCGGGATACACACGCGAAGAAATAACACACAGCGGTGTTGCCGCACAGATTGCCGCAGGAAGCGCCGATACAGGACTGGGCATTATGGCGGCTGCAAGGCTGTTCGGGCTGGACTTCATCCCGGTTGCCGAAGAATGTTATGATTTCGCAGTTCGGAAAGACATTCTGGAAACACCCCTGGTCAGAAGATTTCTGGCGCTCCTGAAGTCTGCGGAATTCCGCCGGCGGCTCGAAATCATGGGGGGATACCGCCTTATTACTCCCGGGGAAATCATCACAGGCCGTGCTTTGTGAAAAACAGACAGGGAAGTGGCGGCATTAAGTGATTTCCTGAACACTCAGCCTGCTTCCGTGACCGGTATTAAAGATAAAATATCTGTATCTGATACCAGGGTGTCGAGACCCTGCAGGCGGGCCAGGTGACGGCCGTTCAGCAGTATAAAAAAATCGTCCTGCATGGTATCTGATGCAGAATCGTAGATATTTTCTTTGAAGGGTTCTTTGTGGCGCGACTCGAGTACTGACAAAACCATCCGGACGGATACTTTGCCGGTACTCCCTGAAACGGGTGAAATACAGGAATATGCATCTGCCGTAACAGGCAGTTCCTCTTGTGTACAGCCGGTCCAGTCAATCAGCTGGGCATAATATTTGATGGTCATTTTACACTCTCCGGTTCTTTTCCCCGTGCGCCTGCTGCTTCCGAAGGCTGCTTCCAAAGGGCCGAACAGTGAGGGCATTTTGGATCCCTTTCTATTTTCAGGCGTTCAAATGACATGTTGCCGGCATGAAAGTACATAATCTCCCCGTCAAGCGGATTCGTAAGACCCAGCAGCATAATGACGGCCAGCGTCGCTTCCAGAGAACCGATTATGCCGGCGATGGAACCCAGCACACCCGGGGGATCCTTGATCCGGGCTTTTTCCTCTATTCCAAACAGGCAGTGATAACAAGGCGTCCTGCCCGGTTCAATGACCGCTGCATATCCGCTGAATGCACGGACACCTCCGTCGACCAATACTTTCCGAAAGATACAGCAATATTTATTTATCAGTATTCTGGTTTGGCGGTTGTCAACCGCAGTTATGACCAGGTCATGGGTTTGGATCAGACCGGGTGCATTGACGTCGCTTAGATATTCGCAAACCGGATCAACGGACAAATCGGGATGATATTCCAGAAGCCGCTCCGATGCCAGCTTTGCTTTTTGTTGTCCGATATCCGCAGCCCGGTAAAGGAACTGGCGGTTTAAGTTGGATTCACTGACCGTATCAGAGTCAACAATGGTAATATGTCCGATTCCTGCGCCTGCAAGGGCAAATAGAAGCGGTGATCCAAGACCGCCCGCGCCAATCACCAGTACCCTTTTTTGCGATAATAAAAACTGACCGGCCCGCCCTATCCCGGGCAGGCCGATCTGCCGGCTGTATCGTACATCGTCTACATACAAATCATTCCTATTTTTCTGAATCATATATGCCCGTCATCATTTTCCGGCTGCTGCCGCTTCTGCAGGTTTTTCAGACTTTGTCAGAACAGGGTCCGGTTCAAGCACAAGGGCCTCTGTTTTCGCTACATAATCCTTGATCATCCGCTGAGCTGTCTTTTCATCAAGCATACCGTGCATACTCGGCGTCTCAAAGAAGCGCTTCGGCAGTTTGACCGCCTTCTGACGGAAACCATAGGCGTTCTTGATGCGCAGCTTAGTCCGGTAAATACGCTTGGATATATCGGTTAAATCCTGGTCGGTCAGATCCCATCCAACACTGTTTAGCGAATCAAGAATGGTCTGACGGTCATAGACTTTGCGGGCAAAGAGACACATAATCAGCGAATTGGTCATGCATCGCTCGACTTCTTCATTAAGTATCTTATCCACCATGGCTGTCTCGTCAAATTCCTTCATACTTTGATCAATTGAGTATCCGCCGTTGCACAGATGGGAATGACGGGCACCGACAGCTGCCCCAACCAGGGCACCGTACCCGGAATGATAACCCGGCATTTCATTTCCTGCAATCTGCATGGCATATTCAGAACCGCCGTATATCAGCGAAGCATGCTGGCTTCCGCATCCCAGATCACGATAGAATTTATTTTTGCCGTGAGCCAGATACCGGATAGCCTGAAGGTAACTATTTGCGTCCCCGAACGTCAGCTTAACCAGAGTCTGCTCTTCTGTGATCAGGCCATTGCTGAAAGCTTCCGTTGCCCAGCCGAGGCATACGCCGCAGCTCATCGCATCCATCCCGGCTTCTTCCACTTCATCAATAAGTGCTATGATTTCATCGCTGCTTTGGATACCCAGAAAACTGCCCAATGCAAAAATCAATTCATAATCGTAACTGACACTGATTGCTTCATATTCATGTCCCTTGTCGAATTCACGCCGGAACATACCGATATGGATACAGCCGACAGGACATCCTGTACATGCCAGTTTACGGACCAGGTTTTTTTTGGCAAAAGCCTCTCCCGAAATCTGGTCTCCCTGTTCGAATGTGGCCGTCTGCAGATTAAGTGTCGGCAGGGCACCTGCCGCATTTAGCGAAGCAATGTTGATCGGGGTTCCTGCATCATGATATTTGGCCATCATATCGGTACTGGTGCATTTTTTGAAAATCTGCTGGTATACCTTGAAATATTTCTGTGTGTCTTTTATATGGATGGATCGGTCGCCGATAACCGTCATCGCCTTCAAATTTTTACTGCCCATGACGGCACCCAGTCCCAGACGCCCGAAATGACGGTAGGAATCCACACAGACACTGGCAAAAGCAACTTTATTCTCACCGGCAGGACCGATACGGATGATGCTGCGTTTGCCGCCGCCGGTCTGACGGTCGCGGATAGCCTGTCCTGTTGCTTCACTTTGCAGTCCCCACATTGCACGGGCATCCTTGAGCTGGACATCATTGCTGGAAACCTGAAGATAAACCGGTTTTGTTGATTTGCCTGTCAATACAACAGCGTCATATCCGGCCATAAACAAGGTCATGGCCAGACGTCCGCCGGCATAACTCTCACCGAGTTCGTTGGTCAGCGGAGAACGGAACATAGCTACTGTTTTGGTAAGTACGGGGAACATCCAGGTTCCGGCACCGATCGCAAAAACAATGGGCTGGGACGGATCAAGTGCGTCAAGGTCCGCGTGCATGGTTTCTTCCAATAGTTTGGCGGCAATACCGACGCCGCCCAGATAGGGCATCAGGTCTTCTCTTTTTTCGATTCGGATTTTGCCGGTTGAGAGGTCAACATAGAGAATCCTCATATATTTTTCGTATATCATATCTCTTCAGCCTCCTCCATCACCAGGCACTGATGCGGGCAAAAACGTGCGCACGATCCGCAGTGCCTGCAGATTATCGGCTTCTGTGTTTCGTCATCGAAGAAGACGGACTGCATGATACAGGCCTTCTCGCATTTGTGGCAGCCGATGCATTTATCTGTCTGTAGAAGGACTCCGCCGCCGGGCCGCTTTGTCAGCGCCCCGCTGGGGCAGGCCTCCATACAGGCCGGGTCCTGGCAGGCGATACAGACAATAGCAACAAAATGGCCGGTCATACCGCCGCTTGTACGTACTTTAATCGCGCTTTTGGTTAAGGAATGATTCTGCCGGTTTACAATTGAACAGATATTCATGCATGTAAAACAACCGATGCATTTATTCATCTCTGCAGCCCTTAGAACTTTTGCCATTTGTCGTCCTCCTGGAGATTATGCATTCAATAAGACCGGTTATGTCTACATATTACCATAGCCGAATCAGAAAGGGTTCATAGTATGACAGCAAAATATCGTTAGAGGTCCTTCACTTTCAGCTTTTCCGGGTATTGCATGCTGGATCGCAGAAAAGCCCGTTTATCACAGCCTGTGCATCATCATCTGCAAAAGCAAGGATTGTATCCTCCGCAGTAATAACGGTATCACCATGAGGCATGATAACGTCACTTCCCCGGTAAACAGCAATCAGAACCGCATTGGAAGGCAGAACCAGGTCTTTTATTTCCTTATTTACCATGGCAGACTGACTGTCAATTTTAACCTGCACGATCGAGTAATTGCTTCGCTTTAATTTCATAAGTGTCAGTACGTTTTTAAGGTCAATTTCTTCAACAACCAGATGCGCCATCAGGTCAGCCTGGTTCAGGCCGACGTCAACGCCCATTCCGGCATTGAAAAGCCATGCATTCTTCGGGTTGTTAACACGTCCGATGACACGGGGAACATCAAATTCAAATTTTGCAATTGTTGCAACAACGAGATTGGTTTCATCTGCCCCGGTAACCGCTGCTACAACATCAGCTTTTGCAATTCCGGCAGCTTCCAGGACGCTCGGGTCGGACCCATTGCCAAAGACAATATTTTCGAGGGGGATATCTGACTTCAATTTTTCAATTACATTGTCCCTGCTCTCTATCACCTTTACAGAGCAGTTGTTTTTTAAAAGTATATTGGCTATATATGCCCCAACCTGACCGCCGCCGACTATTATTACATTCATTGATTTTTCCTCCATTTTTAAGACCTTCCCAAAAGGGCCTGCAGTCTTTTTGCAGATGAAGCTAATACGGAGATATAAACGACATCGTTTTGCTGAAGAACAGTTCCCAGCGTAGGCAAAAATGATTTGTTGCCCCGGCTTACAGCTACCACGTGTATTTCACCGACAGCAGTCAATTCATTGACCGTCCTGCCGATCAGAAGCGGCGGTACGTCTATCCTTATTACTTCAACATTACTGTCGCCGATCGTAAGGACGCTGTCAAGACCGCTGTAGCTGAGCATTTCGATTGCGCGAAAGACGCCCCAGGTTGTAGTTGATATTGTCTGGATGCCAAGGGTACGGTATATTTCTGCTCTCCTTGGATCGTAAAGGCGGGATATGACATGAGGTACCTTATATATATTTCTCGCTATTCTTCCGATCAATGCATTTGCATCGTCGCTTTTGCTGCATGCAATGACCGCATCCGCTATATGAATCTGGGCCTTCTCGAGAATTTCACGGTCAAAACCGATACCTAGAATTGTTTTACCGGTAAAGTCCCGGCCAAGCAGTTGAAAAGCTGCCGGGTCGATGTCAATAACGGTTACAGTATGCCCTTTTCGGATCAGGCTAAGCGCCAGTCCGGAACCTAACTTACCACAGCCTACAATAATAGCTTTCATGATTTTACCCTCCTGCTTTTTTTCATCATACCATAATGGCGGGAAAAATATTTTCTTACTTCTTCGACAAGAATCACCGGTATCGGCAGAAGACACAGTACGCCCCATTCCTTAAGGCCAATTGGCGCAGTCTGGAAAACTCCCTGCAGGAAAGGCACATAAATGATCGCACTCAGAAGCAGAACTTCAACAACAATACCCAGAAGGACCCTTCTGTTTTTGAAAAGACCTACTTTAAATACGGACTGTGTCTCGGTACGGCAGTTCATAACGGCACCTATCTGGCAGAAAACAATCGAGGCCAGTGTCATGGTTGTCGCCTGCATATAGACCGGTCCGGATGTTGCAAGCGGGACATTAGGCCATCCATGGAGAAAGTTAACAAAGAAGTATGCACCCATGGAGATTGCGGCTTCGAGCATTCCGTACCACAGGAATGCTTTGATAACAAGATTTTTGTGGAGCAGGTTTTCTTTTCTCGGACGCGGGGGGCGGTCCATGATGCCTTCTTCCGGTAATTCCGTACCGAGTCCAAGCGCCGGCATCATATCCGTACCGAGGTCAATAGTAAGTATCTGCATGATAGTCAGAGGAAGCGGTATACCGCCCCTTGAGAACAGGAATGCGGCGGAAGGCACAGCTTCCGGAACGTTGCTGTTCAGAATGTAGAGAATGAATTTCCTGATATTACTGTAGACTGCCCGGCCTTCTTCAATGGCCCTGACAATGGAGGCGAAATTATCGTCCGTCAAAATCATGTCGGCCGCCTCTTTAGCGACATCCGTTCCTGATATACCCATTGCTACGCCGATATCCGCCTTTTTGAGGGCAGGCGCATCATTGACTCCGTCTCCTGTAACGGCAACAATTTCTCCCATTTCCTGCAGACTGCAGACGACCCTGTATTTTTGCTCCGGTGCGACCCTGGCAAAAATGACTTCGCCTTTAAGCGCGGTCTTCAAGTCTTCATCAGGAAGGTTTTCAAGTTCCACGCCGGATATGATTCTCGGGTGGTCCCCTGTTACAATACCGATACGCCTGGCGATACTTTCTGCTGTCAGCCCATAATCCCCGGTAATCATAATGATCCGGATTTTTGCTTTATGGCATAATGCAACCGCCTCCGCGACCTCCGGCCTGGGCGGATCCGCCATGACAACAAGACCTATGAAAATCATCTTCTGTTCGATCAATTCAGGCGTATACGCACTGAGTGCTGCCGGCAATCCATCTTCACGGGTAAGATAACGGCACGAAATAGCCAGTACGCGCAGTCCGTTCCTGGCGTACATGTCGTTTGCCTGCATGATTTCCTTGCGGTCCTCATCCGTTATATCTGCTTTTGCACCTTGTTTATATATCCCTGTGCACAGATCCAGAATTTCCTTGGGTGCACCTTTGATATATGCAATTCGGCTGCTTCCGTTGACAGCTGTCTCGAGCGCATGAATCGTACTCATTCTTTTCCGTCTGGAATCAAAAGGCAGTTCCCTGATACGCGGTATTTTAAGTGCCTGCGCTTCCAGGTCAATTCCGGCTTTCCGGGCGACAACCCCAAGGCAGGCTTCCGTCGGGTCACCAAGTACTGTATACCGGTTGTTCTCTTCATTCGGCGGAATAATCCTTGCATTACTGCACAGGCTTGCTGCAGTAAGAAGCATGTTTAACGCCTGATCACCGGCAGCGGTTATTTCTTTCCCTTTGTTTATAATTTTGCCTGCAGGTACATAGCCAAGGCCTGTCACTTCGAGTTCCTGCCCCGGGAGCCACAAATTACAGACAGTCATTTCATTCTGCGTAAGCGTCCCCGTCTTATCTGAACATATAACAGATGTGCAGCCGAGCGTCTCAACAGCTGATAATCGTTTAACCAGGGCATGTTCCTTAACCATACGCTGGACGGCCATTGCCAGTGAAAGTGTTACCGTCGGCAGCAAGCCTTCCGGAATAAAGGCAACGATCATTCCCAGTGCAAACACAAATGATTTTGCAACGGAATCATGCACAAAAAAGACCGCAGCTACAAAGAACACTACGCCGAAGCTGATTGCCATAAAGGAAATCTGCTTCGTAAGTTTATCAAGTTCCTTCTGCAGTGGGCTTTGTACTTCTTTCATGGTTTGTGTCAAATTAGCAATCTTGCCGAACATCGTATCCATTCCAATAGATACAATGACAGCCTTTGCAGTACCGCTGGATACGCTGGTACCGGCAAAAATGAGGTTCGGAATCTCAGACTGGGATAATCCATCCCGCAATATGGGGTCATGTGTTTTGCGTACCGGGTTGGATTCCCCTGTAAGCGTGGATTGATCCACCTGAAGGTCAGAGCTTTCGAGAAGCCTGGCATCAGCACTTATTTTATCGCCTTCAGCCAGGATGATGATGTCCCCCGGCACAAGATCTTCGGTTAATATCTGCAATTCTTCATTATCCCGGATGACCCGTGCATACGATGACAGCATTTTTTTGAGGGCTTCGGTTGCCTTGCTTGCACGGAATTCCTGCCAGAAACTGAAGACACCGTTAATAATATTAACAAGCCATATTGCAATGCCTAATTCAGGCATACCCGCAAAAAAAGCGACAATGCCGCCTACCCACAGAAGAATTGCCATCAGGCTGATAAAATTACCGAGAAAAACAAGAAATACTGATTTACCCTTAACACCACTGATAACATTTTTCCCGTATTTTTCCTGAAAATCCCGGGCTTCAGAAGATGTCAGGCCTCCCAATCTGGAGTTCATTACTTTGCAGGCCTCTTCCATAGGAAGTTTATGAATTTTTTCTATATCAGTCTTGCTAACAGTCGTTTCATTAATTTCCATATTATTAACTCCGTTATTACTTGCGTTCCTTAAATATGTTATCTTATACCCATTGCAAAAGATGTTCAAGGTTCGCACTGATAAATACGTAGCGGAGGAATGAAATTTTACATATATTAGCGGAATAATTCACATTCACAAGTAAGCCCATGTAAAAATGATGGATTCAGCAGTCCTTCCGCTATCAGCAGATTCTCGGAAGGCCTTCCCCGTAAAGCTCTGTAAGCACTCTGACACCCCCGGTTTGGGTATGAAGAAGAAGCGTACCTTCCTCTCCCCTTATGACTTCGCCGATGATGGCGGCCGCTTTTCCGTACGCACTTTTTTGCAGGCAGCAAAGAGCCAGGGCTGCATCTTCCCCGGCGACAACAGCGACCATTTTCCCTTCATTTCCCATATAGAGCGGATCAAGGCCGAGGATTCCGCAAAGGCCCCGGACCTGGTCTGTTACCGGGATCTGGTCTTCCTCAAGCCGAAGGCATTTGTTTGATGCGGCGGCAAATTCATGCAGTATAGTTGCCAGTCCTCCGCGCGTAACATCCCGCATCGCCTTGACCCGGACATTGTTTTGAAGAAGTGCAGATACCATGCCGTGAAGAGGTGCACAGTCACTCATTATCGTATTTGTTATTCCCATCCGTGCACTTAAGATCGCCGCGTGATGGTCGCCGAGTGTTCCTGACAGGAGAATCACGTCGCCTTCTTCACAAAACGCAGAACTGACCGCAAAGCCGCCCTCCGGAAGGAAGCCGACGCCCGCAGTATTGATGTATAGTCCGCCTTTGCCCTCGATGACTTTTGTGTCCCCTGCGACAATCAGGACGCCTGCTTCTCTGGCCGTCTCCGCCATGGAAAAAACAATTCTTTCCAGGACGGCGATTTCAACGCCTTCCTCAAGAATAAACCCGCAGGTCAGATACATCGGCGTCGCCCCGCTCATTGCAAGATCGTTTACCGTACCGCACACGGCAAGCCTGCCGATATCCCCGCCTGCAAAAAAAAGCGGGGTAACGACAAAACTGTCTGTTGTCATTGCAATCCTGGCCGCACCGGGCACGACAGCGGCATCCTCCATTTTTGCAAGGACGGGATTGTCAAAATATCGGGCAAATATCGAAGAGATAAGCTCGGAAGTCGCTTTGCCTCCGCTTCCGTGTGCCATCGTTATTCTCATTATTTGATTCTCCTGTTCACAAAATAGCTGTAGCAGCTTCCTTCGGTCGAGACCATGCAGGCCCCCTGCGGTTTATCCGGTGTACACGAAGTGCCGAAAAGCGGGCATTCAGCCGGTTTTTGGGCCCCGGTAATGATTTGGGCACAGCGGCATCCCGGATGATGGCTGTGATCGGAGAAAAGATCCCGGCTGCCTGCATCATACAATCTGTATTTCTCCTTCAGCATGACGCCTGACCGGGGGATGATTCCCATTCCGCGCCACGCGGCATCGCAGGGCTCAAAATACTTATCAATCATGAGCCGGGCCGTTTTATTGCCGTCCGCCGTAACCGCAGCCGGATACATATTCATTACCCGGCTTTCACCTTTGGAAATCATTTTAACCAAAGCATACAGGGCGATAAGGATCTGTTCGCCCTCAAACCCTGCCACAGCAAAAGGCACGTGATATTTTTCAGAAAGCGGCTCAAAAAGTTCGTATCCTGTAATTACACTGACATGCCCCGGTGCCAAAAACCCGTCGATCCCGCCCTGCATACTGCACACCCAATCGATAACAAGGGGCATCGTTTTCAGTGATGTCAGCAGCATGACATTCTCAATCCCTGCGCAGACAATCCCGTCCATCAGGGCAGCATAAACCGCCGTAGTTGTTTCGAAGCCAATCGCAGCAAAGATAAATGTTTTATCCGGCTCGGCAGCAGCCAGGCCGATAATATCGAGCGGTGAATAGACCATCCGGACCTGTCCTCCTTCGGAGCGGACATCCTGAAGGCTTTGCCGGCTGCCGGGCACACGGATCATATCGCTGAACGTGACCACGACCTTATCCGGCTCGAGACTGAGCTCAACCAGGCGGTCGATATATTCGGTTACCGTCACACATACCGGGCATCCGGGTCCGGAAATAAGCCGGATCTTCGAAGATATAAGACTTGTGATTCCGTTGTGCGCAATTGATGCCGTGTGTGTCCCGCAGACCTCCATGATCCGGATCGCAGGTCCGTCATATTCCTTAAGAAATGTCCGGTAGTCCGTCATAGGTCTTCGAGCTCCGCGAAAAGGTCCGCCAGGATATTTGCCTCATCTTCAGGCAGAACCTGCAGGATACATCCGGCGTGCACAAGTACGGAATCACCCGGCTTCACGGCGACAAGCCCCGCTTCTGCATTAATTCTGTTACCGGCAAAATCAACCACTGCTTTTCTTCCGTGAACGGAAATCACTTTCCCCGGCATAGCAACACACATATCATTACCTCAATTCAATATCTGCCTTATTTCAGCATTTGTCCGCAGATCCAGGCCTGTCCCAGACAGATTCCTCCGTCATTGGCCGGAACCGACTCGTTTTGAAAAACCTCAAAACCGTCTTTATTCAGTTCAGCCGCACACTGCTGTGCAAGCAGCAAATTAGCAAATACGCCTCCTGACAAGGCCACGCGGTTCTCCCCGCTTTTTATTCTGATCTCCCTGCAAAGGTCCGCAACCATCCGGACAATTGCGGCATGAAACCCGAGTGCCACCGCTTTTCTGTTACTGCCCTGCCGTACCGAACGGGCAATATCACGGAACAGGGCAATGGGATCGGCTGTAATTCCATCCTTACCACGGGTGATTATAAATTGCAAGGGATACGGCAGAATACCTTCCGCTAAAGCCTCAGCAGCTGCATTTTCCAGCTTGACGGCACATTCTCCCTCATAGGAATTCACACTGCAGATCCCGAGTATCGAGCTGACCGCATCAAAGAGGCGCCCCATACTGCTTGTCTGATGTGTAAGGGTCTTCTCAAGAAGTGCGGCCCGGATCACATCGGCATCCTTATGGTGCAGCTCTTCCCCGGCGGCGGCCAGATAGCAGCTGGCTGCAAGGTCGGCCTGCTTCGCAGCAGAATCCCCGCCGCACAGCGTCACATAATCAAGATGCGCCTCTCTGGTAAAAAACGCCCCTTTACACACAAGGAATTCCCCGCCCCATACAGCATCATCCGTGCCGTATCCCGTTCCGTCAAATACAACGCCGATACACGAATCGATCCCGTGTTCAGCCATCACGGACGCAGCATGTGCATGGTGATGCTGGATCAGTACTTTCCGCAGGTTTCCCTTCCCGGACATTTCTGCCGTGACTGCGGATGTCCTGTACAGGGGATGCAGGTCACATGCCAGTATATCCGGCTCCAAATGGAAAAGCCCCTGCATCCGGAGAATATTATCCTGATAGTTTTTCCGGACTTCATAGCTGTCCATATCGCCGAAATACTGGCTCAGATACGCGCGGTCTTTCTGGTACAGGCAAAAGCTGCTCTTTAAGTCGCCGCCGGCCGCAAAAATTGTATGCGGTGTCTTTTCGGCAAGAATAACCGGTGAAGGAACATAACCGCGGCTTCTTCTGATGATCTGGTCTTTCCCGGAAACAACGCGGGTGACGGAGTCATCAAGCGGTGTGACAATTTTTCTGGTGTTATAAAGGACACCGGAAAGATACGGTGAATCAATATTCAAAATATCTTCGTCCCGGAAAAGTATAGGTTCACCGGAAAGATTGGCACTGGTCATAATAAGCGGTCCGCAGGCATCCGTAAGCTGCTGGTGAAGGGCGGTATAGGGAAGGAATGCCCCCAAAAACCGGCTTCCCTCACTTACAGCAGGGCAAAAGTTGTTTGTTGCGGAGTTTGTTGAAAGAAGCACAATCGGGCGCGCTGCAGAAAGGAGGAGTTTTTCTTCCTCCGGGGATACTTCGCACAAAGTCCTGATTGAATTGAGCGTAGGAAACATGACGGCAAAAGGTTTCCGCCCGCGGTTTTTCAGGATCCTCAGGGAGCCTGCCGCAGCGGGAAGATCGGGACGGCATGCCAGCTGATATCCGCCGATCCCCTTAACAGCCAGAATTCCTCCTTTGGAAAGAATTTCCACACTTCGGGAAAGAGCCTCATTTTTATGAAACAACCGGCCGGATTCGGCAAGAATGAGCTGCGGGCCGCAGTCATGGCACGAAATAGTCTGTGCATGACGGCGCCGGTCATCCGGTCCTTCGCCTTTATATTCTTTGCTGCACGCCGGGCACATCGGAAAACAGTCCATCGTGATCGTCCCGCGGTCATAAGGAATCGATTCCATGATGCTGTACCGGGGTCCGCAGTCCACACAGCTGATGAAAGAGTATCCGAAACGACGGTTCTGCGGATCGCTGAGCTCTGCCGCACAGGACTGGCACATCGGCAGGTCAGTCGGAAGAAGCGGTGTAAATTCCGTTATGCCTGTACTTGCGGCAATTTGAAAATCCTTGAATTCTTCCCCCGGGGAAAAGGGCTCGGTCAGAATCTGCGTTACATCGGCGCCCGGCGGTTTTCTTCCGGAAAGGTCCCGGATAAAAATTCCAAGGGCAGCCTCTTCGCCCTGTGCAAAAATCTGCACGCTTCCGCCTTTATTTATGACGGTTCCTTTTATATCAAGTTCCTTCGCCAGGCGCGCAGCAAAAGGGCGGTATCCCACCCCCTGCACAACACCGAGAACCGTGACAAGAAGATTCATTCTGCCTCGATACCATCAATGGTTATTTCTGTGCCGATTTTGCCCGGAAGACCTTCCGTCCCGCATACAGGACAGGAATATTCCATAAGCTTTCTCGGGAATACTTCTCCGCACTGCGGGCATTTGAGCGATGCCCTGACAGTAGTAATAACAACTTCGGCGTTTTCACAGACAGTTCCCTCCGAGAGGTCCTTAAAATACAGAAGAATGCTCTCAGCCGAATAACCTGAGCTGTCGCCCACTGTGATAAAAATTTTCGTAACTTTATTTTTGCCGAGTTCTTTGGCTTTAGCATCGGCAAAATCGATCATGTCTTTGGCTTTATGGGAATCGTGCATATAATTACTCCTTTATTGGATTCGCTGCCGGGGGTGCAATTTTCGTTTCCGGTACAGCTGGCCTTGGCGGTTCACCCGGAGCAGGCTTCAGGATCTGTGCAAAACTCTCATGTGTTTTTAATGCATTCGGTTCTGCATAGGTCTGCAGCATGGTCAGGCATTTTTTGGGGCACACCCCCACACACTCTCCGCATTGAATGCATCCGAAACGGTTGATCGACCAGTTTTTTGTTTCACGGACTACTTCGATTGCACCGGTAGGGCATTTTTTCTGACAGATCCCGCAAAAAATACAGTCTTCGATTTTAATGCCGATCTGGCCGCGTGTACGTTCCGGAAACTCCCTGGGGGTCTGCGGATACATGCGTGTCGCCGGCTTGGAAAAAAGGTTATGAAGAATAGTCTTTGAAAAATTAATTACACTCATAATCCGGCTTACCTTTCTGTGCAGCTTATGCATGGGTCGATTGTCAGAACCAGAATCGGCACATCCGCAAGCTGGCATCCCTTCAGGGTCTCGACCAGGCCGGGAATGTTGGCGAATGTCGGCGTGCGTACACGCATACGGTCGAGATTCTTGGTCCCGTTTGCTTTCACATAATAAATAGCTTCACCCCTGGGCTGTTCCACACGCATCAGATACTCGCCGGTCGGGTTGCCCTTGAAAGGAACCGCGACATCACCGGACGGAATCTTTGCTGCTGCCTGGCGAATCAGGTCGATGGACTGGAAAATTTCGCGGATACGGATATCCGTGCGTGCATAGGAATCACCGACAGTACTTGTAATCGGTTCAAAATCAAGGTGCGAATAGGCCGCATATCCGGTTTTCCTTGTGTCAAGTGCGATACCGCTGGCACGCATGAACGGACCGACAGCGCCAAGGTCGCGGGCCTGCTCCTTTGTGAGGAAGCCTACTCCTTCGAGACGGGATTTAACTGCATAATCATTTAAAAACGTGTTGGCCAGGGTTTTGAGTTCCTTTTCCATACCGTCAAGAATCCGTACAAAGTCCGCTATCATCTCATCCGGCATATCCTTGCGCTGGCCGCCGATTTTGTTTACGGAGAAAATAACACGTCCGCCGGTAGAATACTCAAACATATCGAGAATCTTCTCGCGCATACGCCAGGACTCCATGAACAGGCTCTCAAAACCGAAAGCATCCGCAAGCAGCCCAAGCCACATCATATGGCTGTGGATACGGGACATCTCGCTCCAGATCGTGCGCAGGTATTTGGCCCGCTCGGGAACTTCAAGTCCCATTGTGTGCTCAACCGCCTCGCAATAACCCATACCGTGCATGAAGCTGCAGATACCGCAGATACGCTCGGCAACATATACAAATTCTACAAAATCCTTCTTTTCCACAAGCTTTTCAAGGCCGCGGTGTATAAACCCGATGGATGGTATCGCTTCAACTACGCGTTCATCCTCGAGAACAAGGTCCAGATGAATCGGTTCCGGAAGCACCGGGTGCTGCGGTCCGAAAGGTACAATACTTCTTGTCGACATAGATATTCTCCCTTACTGGTCTATTGGGACTTATCAGTCCTTAAACGGCGTCTTTACAGCAATACGATACAAATTGCCTTTATAGTCAACGTTAATCATCTTTATCCGGACTCCGAAAAGCTCACTGATCTCATTCTCATACAGGAAAGCAGGGGAAAAGATGTTGCTGATCGACATAACTTCTTCATCGGTGGTAATCGTGAGGCGCAGATTGACCATTTCATATTCAAGTGCAAATGAATAAGTAAGCTCATATCCGTCGGGTGTCCTTACAGCACAGATCTGCATGATGTGGTAGCCGTCATTCTTGAGTCTCTGGCACTCAGCAAGCAGGTCTGCTGTCGGAATCGCCGTCAGCTTATTGTCCATATATAAATTTTCCGTCATTTCTTTGCCTCCTTTTTATCTGCGATCCGCTTCTCTGAAGCACTTTTTTTGGCGGATGCCATATCTTTTTTGGCTGTATTCCGTTTTTCCTGAAGAAGTGCGATTGCTTTTACAACACCGTCGATAATGGCTTCCGGGCGGGCAGCACATCCGGGCACAAAGATATCGACAGGAAGAACCGTGTCAACACCGCCCAGGATGTTGTAGCATTCCTTGAATATACCTCCGTCGCAGGCGCAGATACCTACAGCCACAACGACCTTCGGATGCGGCATCTGTTTATAGATCTGTTTAACCACCGGGGCATTCTGTTCATTAATACCGCCTGTAATCAGAAAAATATCCGCGTGCTTTGGATTTCCCGTATTAAATATTCCAAAACGCTCCACATCATACACAGGTGTCAGGCAGGCCAGGACTTCAATGTCGCAGCCGTTGCAGCTTGAGCCATCGTAATGCAGGAGCCAGGGGGATTTTGAGATGTATGTCATATGTTAACCATGCCTTTCCGATGTCTTAATGAATCGCGCTCAAAATGATCATATTCAGCACACCGGCCCCTAATGTAACCAGCCATGTTGATTTCAGCATAAACTCCCACTTAACTCTCGGGAAAACCATATCGGCGAAAATTTCCAGAAAGTACACCGCCATACAGACGACAACAGCTATAACTGCACTCCACCAGGTGGAATTGATTATAAAAAGACCAACCACTCCGAGGAGGAATATATTTTCGTACCAGTGCGAAAGTTCCACAAGCGCCAGGATATTTCCTGATATCTCCGTAGTAAGGCCTTTGACCATTTCCTGATGCGCATGGTGCGAAGTACTTAAGTCGAACGGGGATTTACGCAGCTTAATCGCAAGGATAAATACGAAGCCTATAAAAAACCCGGGCAGGTAGAGAATGTTGGATATACCGCTTTTGATAATGTCGGATACGGCGAAACTACCCGTCGACATATAGAAACCTATGCCGACAAGAAGAACCATCGGTTCATAAGCCATCATCTGCAGGAGCTCCCTTTGCGCACCCATACTGCTGTATGGTGAATTGGCAGAGCATGCGGACATCATAAAGAAAATTCCTGCGAGGGTCAGGGCAAAGAATACCAGAAGGAGATCCCCGCCCGAAAAGAAGAGGCATCCCGTAAAGATTATGAAGATGAGAAACCCGCCGACCAGGAAATCCTGGACATGATTGACTACAACGACCTGTTTGGAAAACAATTTAAATAAATCATAGAACGGCTGTAACAGCGGCGGACCTTTTCTTCCCTGCATGCGGGCCGACAGTTTCCTGTCGATACCGGCCAGAAGGCCTCCGAGAACCGGTCCCAAAATCAAAAATAATAAAATAGGTACTATCTCCATCATTATAAGGCACCCCCGATCACGATTGCCATCAGGATAAGAATGGCTGCGGTTGCAATCATAATGGAAGGCCGGAGCAGTTTCTTTTCGCCAAAATAATCTTCCATATACCAGTTGGCAAGATAGATCTCCTTATCATTGCCGAATGAGTCGACAAAGTGCCTGTCATCGCCGGTATTGGCGCCGCCCATATAGGACATGACAATTTTCTGTTTTTTGCCGAAAGTAAGGAAACGAACGGCTATCGGAAGAATCACAATCGCAAAGAGCATCATAAGCATAATGTTCATATTGCCCGCACTGATAATGGCGGGAAGCGTGGAATGGAACATTTCCGAAAGGAATGGTTCCACCATGTATGTTGAGACAAGAGGGAACAAAATACAAAGGGCAATCATAAGGAATGCCTGTGAAAGAAGGGAAATCCACTGGCTTTTACCGACCTTGCTGTGAAGCCTGGCTGAGTTATGAATAACCGCCACCAGCTTGCCGAGCCATTTTGTCCAGTAGAAAAGAGTCGTCGCACTTCCGAAAACCAGGAAAACGACGAGAATCATACTGTTTGAATCGACGAATGCCTTCAGTGCGGCCCACTTGGAAATCAACATGCCGAAAGGAGCAAGGAACATTCCCGCGATTCCGGTTATCATGACAAAGGCAAGTCCCGGCAGCTTTACAATCAGGCCATGCATGTCTTCAATGTTGCGGCTCCCGATGCTGTTTTCCACAGCTCCGACGGATAGGAACATCAGAGATTTAGAGACGGCATGGAAGAGCATCAGCAGGACCCCGGCCCAAACGGCTTCGTGCATGCCGACACCGGCACACGCCGTAATCAGGCCCAAATTAGAAATTGTAGAATAGGCAAGAACCTTTTTGGCGTCACTCTGTGAAATGGCCAGCATCGATGTCATCAGGAACGTAAATCCGCCGATCGTTGTCACCATCGTACCAACCAGATTTCCCTGGAACATCGGGGAGAGGCGTATCAGAAGGAAAACACCCGCTTTAACCATCGTTGCCGAATGCAGGAGTGCGGAAGTCGGAGTCGGTGCAACCATCGCGCCCAGCAGCCAGTTGGAGAAAGGAAGCTGCGCACTCTTGGTAAGGCCGGCGAATGCAAGAAGAGCCAGCGGGATCAAAGCGGCCTTTGACGTAGTCCCCAGCGCAACAAACCCGTGAAGGTCCCCTACGCCAAGCTTCAGGGTACAAAAAAGAATGGCGCCGGCAAAACCGAGGCCGCCCAGAAGGTTCATCCAAAGCGCGCGGAAAGCGTTGTTGATAGATTCCCCCGTCTTCGTATATCCGATCAGCAGAAACGAGCAAAGGCTTGTGATCTCCCAGAAAAAATACATCCATGTAAGGTTGTTCGAAAATACCAGACCGAACATTGCTCCCAGGAATACAAAAAGGATGGCAAAGAAGAAAGCCGACCTGTCTTTATATTCCTTATGATGTTCGTGATATTCCTTCATATAACCGACCGCATATACACATATAAGTGTTCCGATGATTCCAATCATCAGGCACATCATAATTGTCAGCTTGTCGGAAAATATATGGGGTGCCTGTGTTACTTCGTTTTTGCCTGAAAAATCAAGCCAGGTCATCATACCTGTCTGAACAATGGAAAGAAGCGCCACATAATACTTGCGGTACCGGACTGCGTACACAACGATCAGAATCATCAGGCCGAATTCGGCCGCCATCATGGCAAGATCCAGATTATGTGTCTCCGGCAGGAACATCTGTGTCTTATTTGTAATCAGACCGTTAACGGAAAAATAGAGCACAGCAGCAATCAAAACTATGCAGCTGAAAAATACAAATACGCTGCGCAATTTTCCTTGTTTTCTCATAAAAGCAAGAATGAGAGCGGCCAAAAACGGGAAAGTAATCAGAAAAGTAATAATCTCCATATCTTATACCATTGTCCTTATTCACATTTGCAACCGTGTCATGCTACTCCTCACTCAATTTGTTGTCAATACAATCATGAAAAGATTTTTTAAAATGATTTTCACTTGAGTATGCATATACATATTATAAACCCGTTCGTGCCTGTGTGCACATTTACCGTGTAAGGGTCGTGCCTGGCAAACTGTTTCGCCGAAAAGAATTAAAATAACGGAATTTTTATGCAAATAGCCTAAAAGAAGTTGTCAAAAGGAAGAATTCATGTGAAAATGTCAGTGAACATTCCCCCGCTTTTTTTAAAATCAACTTTTCATGGAGGTAAGTATGCCGTCAGCACAAGTATCTCTGGTAATCGAGACTGAAAAAATAGCTGCTCAAATAGAGTTGGATGCGCAAGCAGAAGCTCAGAAAATAATGGATTCTGCAAAATTGTCAGCAGAAGCCAATCGCATGAACATCGATACAGCTTCCGTTGCTGCAATTGAGAAAATAAATATGGATGCCCGGACAAAGGCAGGGGAACTGCAAATCGAGGCAGACCTGATTACCGCCGGCTTACAGTCGACCCTTCATCTGACTGCGGAACAAAACAAGCAGAAAGCCATACTTTCTGCCGTACATGTCCTTTCAGGAAGGACATAACTATGGCAATACTGAAGATGAAGCGTATCGAGATAATTGCCCTTCAAAGTGATGCAAAATCAATCGTTGAATTTCTGCAGCGCTCCGGTGCCGTCGAAATTTCGCAGCGCCCCGGCAGCATCCGCCCGGCAGACGCCGGAGCAGCTGAAGATTCGTCGCTGGTACAGCTTCATACACATGTAAATATCACACAATTTGATAAAACACTTCATATGGTCAACTCAGCTCTTGCTGTTCTCCACGAATATGTCCCTGCCAAAAAATCACTGTTTGCAAGCTTTACCGGCCGGCGTGAGCTGTCACTTTCCGAATTTTCCGCCCGATCCCATAAAGCGGAAGAAACACTTCGCAAAGCGCATGAGATCATTGCCCTTTCCCGCAGGATTGAGGCGGCGCATGTTGTTATTACCCATACACGTTCCCAGCTTGAAGCCATGCTGCCCTGGCAGGATTTAGACATTCCCATGCAATTTCCGGGAACAGATCACACCTCGGCGATTGTCGGATCCCTGCCTGCCTTGTATACGGAAGACTCCCTGCTTGCCGCACTTACGGAATCTTTCGGGATCGAAAGCGGCGGTACCGGTGATCTGCTGCGCGAAGATGATACTATGACCGGAACCGGCGAATCCGCACATCCTTTGATATTTCCGGAAGCACAGGCAGATGAATTTCCGCCTGTTTTTATTTCTATTGTATCTTCCTCGCGGGAAATCACGTGTGTCGTGGTCATCTGTCACAAAGATGACGAACCGCTTGTCAGAAGCACACTTCGAAGGGTTGGACTGACTATTCACTCCGATCCGACCAAACATCCCCCTGCCGTAAGAATTGCCCGCTTCCGAACCAGAATGGCGGATGCACAGGCAGAAATCACCGATGCTGCGGCGCAACTGGCCGGACACAAGCATGAACGGGATAGTCTGGAATTTCTTTCAGATTATTATCTCATGCGCAGGGACAAATACGAAGCACTCGGGCAGCTTCGTTTTTCCAGGAAGACCTTCGTACTTGAAGGCTTCATCCCACAGAAGAATACAAGACATCTCGAAGAGGTAATGAACGGGCTTTTTGATGTTTCCGTTACTTTTGAGGACCCGTCGGAAGATGAAGATATCCCGGTCCTTCTGCAGAATAACCCGCTCGTATCTCCCGTCGAGGATATCGTTGAATCGTACAGCCTTCCCTCGAAGACAGATGTTGACCCGAATCCTGCTATGGCGTTTTTCTACTATTTATTTTTTGGAATGATGCTGTCCGACGCCGGTTACGGTGTGATTATAGTTATCGCAACCCTTGCCATCCTTCGTTTTCTTAAACCGGAAGGCAACATGAAGCGCAATATTCAAAAATTCTTTCTCTGCGGTTTGTCGACAGTATTTTGGGGAGCCCTGTTCGGCAGTTGGTTCGGGAATATTGTCTACGTGATTTCAACTACTTTCCTTGGCAAAAACATCTCGCTGGCCCCCCTGTGGTTTGATCCTGTAACGGATCCGCTGAAACTGCTGATACTCAGCATGATTCTCGGATTTATCCATATCATGGTCGGACTCGCGCTCAAATTTTATAATATGTGCAGGCACGGGGAATGGCTCGATGCTGTATTTGATATAGGTTTGTGGTGGGTTGTGTTTGCAGGCCTCGGCACAGTAGTCGGAAGTATGGTTATAACCGTCACCTTCCCTCTACAGACGATCGGACTATGGATTGCTGCCGCGGGCGGACTGGGTCTGGTACTTACACAAGGCCGGTCCAATAAGAGCATTATCGCCAAATTCTTTGGCGGCATTGCAAGCCTTTACAGCATCACGGGATATTTCAGCGATATTTTATCCTATTCCCGCCTCATGGCTTTAGGGCTTGTGACCGGGATCATCGGAACGGTTGTAAATACCATCGGAAGCATCGGCGGCGGCGGTATCGGCGGGGCTGTTATATTTGTCATCATATTTATAGCAGGTCATACAATAAATATCGGTATTAACGCATTGGGCGCATATGTACATGTCAATCGTCTCCAGTATGTCGAGTTTTTCAGCAAATTCTATGAAGGCGGAGGAAAAGCTTTTAAGCCTTTCGGAATCAAAACAAAGAGTTATAAATTTAAGGAGGACAAGTAAATGGAATTTTTGGGTATGTTTTTTGCTCTGATGGGTGCCGTTCTGGCTGTCACACTGGCTTGTATCGGATCCGCAAAGGGAGTCGGCATCGCGAGCGAAGCTGCTGCTGCCGTAATTATTGATGATCCTTCCAAATTTGCAAAACTGCTGATTCTGCAGCTCCTGCCCGGTACACAGGGTCTTTACGGACTGGTTGTAGCAGTAATGATTCTTTTAAAAATCGGTGTGCTGGGAGGGTCCCCCAATATTTCCCTGCTGGCTGGTCTTCTTTATCTGGCAGCAGGACTTCCTGCCGGTATCGGCGGACTGATCTCTGCCATTGCACAGGCACGTGTTGCCGTCACTGGTATTACGATCGTTGCAAAGAAGCCGTCCGAATCATCGAAGGCAATCATTTCGGCAACACTCGTTGAGTTCTACGCACTTCTTTCTTTCATTTCCTCTTTCCTTATGGTTATGAACATTGAGAAGCTCGGCCTCTAATCCGAATCAATACTGAGAACGCAGAGGGAGTGTGAACATGTCAGGTCTTGATAAAATCCTTGCAAAAATTCTTGCCGACGCGCAGGCCAAAGGCGAACTCGAAATTGCGGATGCCCAAAGAAAAGCGGATGCCTTTCTTTCCGGGGATGCGGCCGAGGCTGCTTTACAGTCGGAAAATCGAATTGCAGAAGCAGAAGCTGAGGCACGGTCGCATATCAGCAGAAGTCTTTCTGCCGCAAATCTGCAGTCAAAGCGTCTTCTTCTGAAGGAGCGCAACCGCATCATAGACGAAGTGCTTTCCGATGTGAAATCATATGTCTGTACAATGCCCGACATTGATTATTTTTTGATGCTGAAGCATTTTGTCCTCTCCCACGCCCAGAAAGAACCCGGAACACTGATTCTGAACAAGCGGGACCTGGCACGGCTTCCTGACGGATTCGAATCCTCCCTGTCTGCCAAAATGCCTGTGCCGCTGACCATATCCGGAACACCGGGCGAGTTCGATGCCGGGTGTATCCTTATATTTGGTGAAATCGAATACAACGGGACACTGGATGCGCTTATCAGCGAGAAGAAAGATGAACTTCGCGATCTTCTCAACAAACAACTATTTGCAGAATAAAGTTAGGAGCCCGAGAGTAAAATGGAGAATACCAAATATGCTTTTTCAGTAGCCAGCATACGTGTTAAGGAATCCTCCCTTTTCGGTCAAACGGAAATGGAACAGCTATCTGCGGTTCCGACATATGCCGCTGCTCTCTCATTTCTTTCGGAGCACGGATGGGAAATCCCGGCAGAACGTACCGAAACCAATGCAATCCTGCGCAGGGAACTTTTGCGGACATGGGACTTTCTTTGTGAAATCGCCCCTGATATCTCTGTTCTATATCCGTTGATTCTCCGAAAGGATTATCACAACCTTAAGGCAGGAATCAAAAGCAGCCTGAGCGGATTTGATGCAAATATGTATTTTATGTCCCCTTCGACCATCTCCTTCGAACTCATGGCGGATGCAATTACACGCCGGCAGTTTGATATCCTTCCCAAGCCGTTTGCCGCAGTCGGAGAAGAAGCATATGACGCGCTCGTAAGGACATCCGACGGACAGCTCGCTGACATTCTGATTGACTGTGCTGCATTAAATGATATTCTTGCACGTGCAAAAGCAACCCGAAACAAACTGATAACAGATCTTTCCGAGTTATACTGCGCTGCCGCCAACATGAAGACAGCCATACGTGCAGCGCGAACAGGAAAGAACGAAGAATTCCTTCAGCGGGCACTTTCGGAATGCGGTACACTCGAGAAGAAAGTTCTTGTCACGGAAGCGGCGCGCGGATTTGAGCCTCTGATGGCATATCTTGCAGGTACCGTTTATTCTGCCGGTGCAGCCCTTGTTTCAGAATCACCCGCCGCTTTTGAGAAGTGGTGTGACGATGAGGGAATTGCACTTTTGGAACGCACAAAATATGAGTTTTTCGGACCTGAACCTTTAATTGCCTACTACTTTTCGAAGGAAGCAGAAATTAAAAATGTACGCATTTTGCTGGCGGCAAAAGAAAATCAACTGCCCGCAGACAAGGTCCGTCAGAGACTGAGGAGGCTATATGTATAAGATTGCCGCCATAGGGGACCGTGACAGTATTTACGGTTTCGCATCCATCGGGCTGGATATCTTCCCCGAAGACAGGATGGACAGCCCTGTTCTGACTCTGCACCGGCTTGTGGACAGTGGTTACGCCGTGATTTATATAACGGAGGCACTTGCAGAGAAGCTTGAGCCCGAACTGGAACAGTACAGGGATAAACAGCTGCCGGTTATCGTACCTATTCCGGGCATCACGGGAAACAGGGGTATGGGTATGAAGGCAATTAAAAAAGCAGTTGAAAAAGCCGTCGGATCCGATATTCTGGCAGATACATAAAGGAGTAGAGTAAACATGAGTAAGGGATCAATTCTAAAAGTATCCGGGCCGCTGGTCATTGCCGAAGGAATGCGCGATGCAAACCTTTATGATGTTGTCCGCGTCAGTACACACCGCCTGATCGGCGAAATTATTGAAATGCATGAAGACAGGGCGTCTATTCAGGTTTACGAGGAGACTTCCGGTCTTCGCACCGGGGAGCCGGTCGAATCCATGGGAATTCCCCTTTCCGTCGAGCTTGGGCCGGGCTTAATAGGAAGTATTTATGACGGTATTCAGCGGCCTCTCGTTGAAATTATGAAAATAGCCGGCAACAACCTTCCCCGCGGCGTGGAGGTGCCTTCCCTCAACCGCAGCACATTGTGGCATTTCGTTCCTCTGGCCCTTGCCGGCGAGGAAGTCGGTGAGGGTGATATTCTCGGAACGATTCAGGAAACGGAAATCGTTTCCCATAAGATCATGGTTCCGCCCGGTATTTTTGGTACTGTCGCATCGATAGCAGAGGGTGACTTCACTCTCGAACAGACCGTATGCACGCTCACCCTAAAATCCGGTTTAAAGAAGGAACTGACCCTTATGCAGAAGTGGCCGGTCCGGATCGGCCGCCCGTTCGTTAAAAAACTGAGCCCCAATATGCCTCTTGTTACCGGGCAGCGTGTTATTGACAGCCTTTTCCCCATTGCAGACGGCGGCGTCGCGGCCATACCCGGACCTTTTGGCAGCGGTAAAACAGTTACACAGCACCAGTTGGCCAAATGGGCCAAAGCCGACATTATCGTCTACATCGGCTGCGGGGAACGCGGCAATGAAATGACGGATGTCCTCAATGAATTCCCCGAGTTGATTGATCCATACACGGGGCAGTCGCTGATGAAGCGCACTGTATTGATCGCAAATACCTCTGACATGCCCGTTGCGGCACGTGAAGCGTCGATCTATACAGGAATCACAATCGCTGAATATTTCCGCGATATGGGCTACTCCGTAGCCCTGATGGCAGACTCAACATCTCGCTGGGCCGAGGCACTGCGCGAGATGTCCGGACGCCTTGAGGAAATGCCGGGTGAAGAAGGCTATCCCGCTTATCTCGGCAGCCGCCTTGCGCAGTTCTACGAGCGTGCAGGCCGCGTTATATCACTTGGCAAAGACAAACGCGGGGGAACCCTTTCCGCTATCGGCGCCGTATCCCCTCCGGGCGGCGACATATCCGAGCCGGTATCGCAGGCGACCCTTCGAATTGTCAAAGTATTCTGGGGTCTCGATGCCAATCTCGCCTACAAGCGTCATTTCCCTGCTATAAACTGGCTGACAAGCTATTCCCTGTATGTCGATACCCTGGGCGGCTGGTTTGATAAAAATGTATCTCCTCTGTGGACCAAAAACCGCGGCCGTATCATGCACCTTCTGCAGGATGAGTCTGAACTCGACGAAATCGTACGCCTTGTCGGAATGGACGCCCTTTCTTCATCCGACCGTCTCAAAATGGAAGCTGCCCGATCGATTCGCGAAGATTTCCTGCATCAGCTGGCCTTCCACGAAATTGACACGCACTCTTCCCTGCACAAGCAGGACCTTATGATGAAACTTGTGCTCATGTACTATGACAAAGCAGGAGCCGCACTCGTAAAAGATGCTGCCATTGATGCACTGTCAGGTCTTCCTGTCCGCGAGCGGATCGGCCGGTTTAAGTACATTCCGGAAAATGCCATTGACGGCGAATATGAACAAATCGAGGCGCAGCTTGACCACGAGCTTGCAGGCACTCTCGCAAAGGAGGCAAAATAATGCCTAAAGAATACCGGACCATACAGGAAGTCGCCGGTCCCCTTATGCTTGTAAGAGGGGTAACGGATGTCAGTTACAATGAACTTGGTGAAATCGAACTCAAAAGCGGCGAAACAAGACGCTGCCGCGTCCTTGAAATCAATGGAAGCACCGCCCTTCTGCAGCTTTTCGAAAGCAGTGCCGGTATTAATCTGTCCGACAGTAAAGTCCGGTTCCTGGGACACCAGATGGAGCTTCCCGTCTCCCCTGATATGCTCGGCCGTGTTTTCGACGGCCTTGGCCGCCCGATCGACGACGGTCCGGATATCCTTCCCGATGTACGCCTGGACATTAACGGCACGCCGATGAACCCCGCAGCCAGGAATTACCCTCAGGAATTTATCCAGACCGGTGTCTCGGCGATCGACGGCCTGAATACACTCGTACGCGGACAGAAGCTCCCGATTTTCTCAGGGAGCGGACTGCCGCATGCACAGCTTGCCGCACAAATAGCCCGACAGGCGAAAGTATCCGGAACCGCGGAGCCCTTTGCCGTCGTTTTTGCTGCAATCGGCATCACTTTTGAGGAAGCAAATTTCTTCATGGAGAGCTTTCGTGAGACAGGCGCCCTTGACCGCACGGTTCTTTTTGTCAACCTTGCCAACGATCCGGCAATCGAACGTATTGCAACCCCGCGTATGGCACTTACCGCCGCAGAATATCTTGCCTTTACTTTGGATATGCATGTTCTGGTTATCTTAACAGACATCACTAATTATGCCGACGCCCTGCGGGAGGTCTCCGCAGCACGCAAGGAAGTGCCGGGACGCCGGGGTTATCCCGGATACATGTATACCGATCTTGCGTCCCTCTATGAGAGAGCCGGCCGTCAGAAAGGCAAAAAGGGCAGCATTACACTGATCCCTATTCTCACAATGCCCGAAGACGACAAGACACATCCGATCCCCGATCTGACCGGTTATATTACGGAAGGCCAGATCATATTAAGCCGTGAACTCTACCGCAAGAACATCCTTCCTCCGATCGATGTCCTGCCGTCTCTTTCACGGTTAAAAGATAAAGGTATCGGCAAAGGCAAGACCCGTGAAGACCACTCCAACACGATGAATCAGCTTTTTGCCGCTTATGCACGCGGAAAAGATGCCAAGGAACTGATGGTTATCCTGGGTGAGGCTGCGTTAACCGATATGGATAAACTTTATGCCAAATTTGCAGAAGCATTCGAAAAGGAATACATATCACAGGGCTTTACCGCCAACCGTTCCATTGAGGAGACCCTGGATCTTGGCTGGAGGCTGCTCCGGATGCTTCCGAGAAGTGAACACAAACGTATCAGTGATGCAATTTTGGATCAATATTACGAGGAGTAAGACAACAATATGGCAATTCTGAACGTCAATCCTACCAGAATGGAGTTGACCCGCCTCAAGAAAAGGCTTACTACGGCACGCCGCGGTCACAAGCTTTTAAAGGACAAGCGGGACGAACTGATGCGTCAGTTCCTGGAAGCGGTACGCGAGAACAAAAAGCTGCGCCGCGAAGTGGAGGCAGGGATTGTCCTTGCAAACCAGCATATGGCTGTCGCCCGATCCCTGATGCAAAATGAAGCGCTTGATGTCGCCCTGATGTATCATAAGCAGGAAATGTCCCTGTCGGTCACCGAAAAAAACATAATGAGTGTCCGGGTCCCGCAGTTTGAAACACAGCTTAAGACGGCCAATCAAAATGATATTTACTCCTATGGTTATGCTTTTACTTCATTTGACCTCGATGATGCGGTACGCGCTCTTTCCGTTATTATGCCGGACCTGCTTCGTCTGGCCGAACTCGAAAAAGCCTGCCAGCTGATGGCTTCCGAGATTGAAAAAACACGGCGGCGCGTCAATGCGCTTGAGCATGTCATGATTCCCCAATATGAAGAGACGATCCGCTATATCACAATGAAGCTTGACGAAAACGAACGAAGCTCCATCACACGCCTGATGAAGGTGAAAGATATGATGCTTGAAAAAGCCCGCGCGCAGGAAAAAGCGCTTGATATGGAATAGACTCCCCTTAATGAGGTATTGCAGATCAACCTCATACTTGCTAAACTGATAACGGAAGCATTACTTTTTACTCTAAGTTATCACGTGCAGAAAGTTTTCGTGTTTCCGAGCAAAAAAAGAAATCCGCTGACATAAAGCCCGGAACATCGGGAGATTTATTCATTTTCGTTGTATTTGCAACCGTTTTTAGCTGAAATCTTTCATATACTTTTGGAGTAGGGCACAAAAGTGTCCTTTCAAAACAAGGCACAAAAATAATTTGTTCCTTGAATTACAGGAGGATAAAGAAATGGCAGAAAATTCATGTGGATCCAACTCTATGTTTTGTTTTCAATGTGAGCAGACCGCCCACAGTACCGGCTGCACCACCGTCGGTGTATGCGGCAAATCAGCGTCCCAGGCCGATCTGCAGGATCGCCTGACAGGTGAACTTGTTGCTTTGGCAAGAGTGGAAGATGGTCATGCTACAGAATCAACATGGAAAATTATACTTGAAGGTCTTTTTACAACAATCACCAACGTAAGCTTTTCCGATGAGGCAGTTGAACTGCAGATCCAAAAAACCCGTGATGAGATTGACCGGCTTCATCCGGAGTGTTCAGGCATGATTGATTCATGCCCCGGTCATGAACCTATGGATATGTGCACCCTGTGGGAAGGCAATGAAGATATACGGTCCCTGAAGAGCCTTCTTCTCCTTGGTCTCCGCGGAATGGGCGCTTATGCCTATCATGCATATGTCCTGGGGCTTACCGATGATAAAGTCAACCGGTTTATGATCAAGGCACTCATCGCATTAGGTGCTGATCTTCCCGCAGAAGAGCTTCTTGCGCTCGACATGGAGCTCGGGCAGGTCAATCTGGCCTGCATGGCGCTTCTTGATAAGGCGAATACAACAACCTACGGTACCCCTGTACCTACAAAAGTTTCCACGTTTATCGAGCCCGGCCCGTTCATTGTAATTTCCGGGCACGATCTTAAGGACCTTGAACTCCTTCTTAAGCAGACAGTCGGCAAGGGCGTCCAGGTTTATACCCACGGTGAAATGCTCCCGGCACACGCTTATCCGAAACTCAAGGCTTACAGCCAGCTCAAGGGTAATTTCGGGACAGCCTGGCAGTCCCAGCAGAAGGAATTCGCCAACGTTCCCGGTGCTTTCCTCTTCACAACCAATTGCCTCATGCCTGTAAAAGACAGCTACAGTGACCGCGTATTTACAACGGAAGTCGTATCCTACCCGGGACTTGTCCACATCGGCGATGCTAAAGATTTCACCCCCGTCATCGAAAAGGCACTTGCCCTGGGCGGCTATGAGACGACGAAGGAACTTACCGGCATCAACGGAGGAAATGTACTGACGACAGGATTCGGATGGGGCACGGTCCTCTCCGTAGCCGACAAAGTCGTAGATGCCGTAAAGGCCGGACAGATCTCCCGTTTCTTCCTTGTAGGCGGCTGTGACGGTGCGCGTCCCGGAAGAAATTACTACACGGAATTTGTAAAGCAGACACCGAAAGACAGCATCATCCTGACACTTGCCTGCGGAAAATACCGCTTCAATGATCTGGATCTCGGTGAAATCGGAGGCCTTCCGCGTATTATGGATATGGGACAGTGCAATGACGCTTACAGCGCAATACAGGTTGCTGTTGCACTTGCCGGTGCCTTTCAATGTTCAGTCAACGAACTTCCGCTTACCATGGTGCTTTCCTGGTATGAACAGAAGGCTGTCTGCATACTTCTGACCCTTCTGTCCCTCGGAATCAAAAACATCTACCTGGGGCCAACACTGCCCGCCTTTGTATCTCCGTTTGTACTTGATTACCTCGTCAAAAATTTCGGTCTCACGCCCACTTCAACGCCGGAAAAAGACCTTGCGGCAATTCTCGGCAAGTAACGGATAACCCATTCCATTTATAACGGCACCGCGCCTTCTGCCCTTTTCAGACGGCCGATGCTCCGGTTTTAGACTTTCCTACCGCCCGGGTCATAAAAACCCCCGTCAGAATATTCTGCCGGGGGTTTTTTTATAAAATCAGCTAAAAAATCCTTACTGCCTTCTTCTACATGTCGCATCTTTCAAGCTCGGCCTGATCTACAACCATCTGCACAACAAGCTCCGTCTTACCCCTGCCCGCCGGTATGGTGACGTCCGCATATTTTTCATAATATGGTTTGCGTTCGTTGAAAAGGTCCCGCAGCGTCTGACCGGGGGCAAGCACAATGCCGCGCGTCTTCAGATTCCACAGCCGTCTCTTCAGTTCCGGGAAAGCTACATCGAGGTACACAATTTTGCCGAGGCTTTTGAGATGTTCCATCGCAGCCGGGTGCAGTACCGCGCTGCCGCCCGTCGCTATTACCTGACCGCGCTGCCGGATGGAGAGAATTGCCCTTTCCTCACATTCGGCAAAATATTCATTCCCGTACGTATTGATAATCTTCTGGAGCGGCATTTTTTCAAGGCGCTGGATCAGAAGGTCGCTGTCGAGAAAATTCATGCACACTGCCTTGGCAAGAAGCACGCCAATCGTACTCTTGCCGCTGCCGGGCATTCCAATCAAAATAATGCTTTTTGTTTTTCTGCTCCTGCCCATATGATTACCCTCAGAACTTCTGGTTCAATTAATGCATTCTATGAAAAAAGACCGGTCAGCGCGTGAATCAGCGGGAAAATGAGAATCGGGAAAAAGATGGACGGCAGAATATCCGCAACCTTAATTTTTTTGATTTCAGATAACCCAAGGCCAAGCGCCATCAATGCGATGCCGCCTGCTGCAGACATTTCGGGGATAATTGCCATATTGAGCACCGGCGCCAGCTGCGCCGCACCCAAAGCTACTGCCCCCTGATAGATCAGAACTGGAATCGCCGAAAACAGAACACCAACGCCCAGCGTCGATGCGAAAAACACAGCAGTCACACCATCCATCACGGCCTTCAGGTATAAAATGCTATGGTCATTCTGAAGCCCGCCCTGAATGGCTCCCGTAATTGCCATGGCACCGATGCAATAGAGGAGTGTGGCGGTCGTAAATCCTTCCGAAAAACGGTCCCCTCCAATTTTGATATGCGACTGCATAAAATCACCGAGATTCCTGAGCCGCTCATCGAGATGCAGCGCCGTACCAACAATCGTTCCGACAATCACACTGATAATGACAACAAGAATCTCTTTGCTGTCGAGTACATATTTAATACCAAGGGCAAAGACCACCAGGCCGATCACAGACAATACCGCATTCATATACTTTTGCGGCAGGCCTTTTCGAAATAGAAGCCCGACTGCGCCTCCGGCAATAATTGCGGCAAAATTCACAAGGGTCCCTGTAAGCGGCATGTAATGGTCCTCCCGTTTGTTACTGTTTTTTCGCTTAAATAACGGTTTATTCATTCCCGCCGAAGCGTTTTCAGTATAACATGTGTATACGTGTGCAGGCATACGTATATGTAAATTAATAATAATTCACACGCGGATTCAAAGGAATGCCCTGTAGTATTTCGATGCAATCCGCGGCATTTTGGGAACAGACACAAACGGGAGGTAATACGAATGGACATTACATCAACCATCACACTGAATAATCAGGTCAAAATTCCACAGTTCGGTCTTGGGGTTTTCAAGTCATCTGCCGGTGAAGAAACATATAATGCCGTTCGCTGGGCGCTGGAAGCAGGCTACCGCCATATAGACACAGCCAAAATCTACGGAAACGAGGCAAGTGTCGGAAAGGCTGTCCGTGACAGCAAAATACCTCGCGAAGAAATTTTCATAACAACGAAGCTCTGGAATCAGGATATGCGTGAGGATCGTCAGGAACAGGCCTTTCAGGAGAGCCTGCATTTGCTTGGTCTCGATTACGTGGATCTGTATCTCATTCACTGGCCGGTCGCCGGCAAATACCCGCAGTCCTGGAAGATAATGGAGAAACTCTGCAAAAACGGGCTGACCCATGCGATCGGAGTAAGTAATTTTAACCCGCATCACCTGGATACTCTCCTTGAAACCGCAGAGATCATTCCCGCGCTTAACCAGATTGAGCTTCACCCGCTTCTCCGGCAAAGTGCCGTCACGCAATATTTCCTGGAAAAAGGTATAATGATTGCGGCATGGAGCCCACTCGCACGCGGCCGCCTGTTAGACCACCCCGTTCTGACGGCTATTGCCGCGAAATATGATATAACAACAGCTCGTCTTATCCTTCGCTGGCATCTCCAGCACGGCAATATCATCATTCCAAAATCCACACACAAAGACCGTATCATCAGTAACGCCGATCTTTACACATTTGAACTGACTTCTGAAGATATGGCTGCTGTGGATGCACTCGATCAAAATCAACGCTTCGGATCAGATCCGGAGACATTCACATACTAAAAACCGAATACACATAAAAAAGCCGCCGGTTTTTTAACCGGCGGCTTATATGCGATCGGAAAGATCTGACGGATGTTATCTGCTGATTATGCTCTCTTTTTTCTGGAAAGGACATCGAAAGCAACAGCAACAATGAAGATAACGCCCTTTGCAATGTACTGGTAAGCGATATCAACATTCATAAGAAGGAATCCGCTGGTAAGGGACATGATAATAAGTGCACCGATGATTGTATTTGTAACCTTACCGACACCGCCGCTTACGGCAACACCGCCGATATAGGCAGATGCAATGGCGTCAAGTTCAAATCCGATACCGGCATTGGGGAGTGCGCTCCTGAGTCTGGAAGTGTACATGATACCTGCGAGGGCTGCTATTGTGCTCATTGAAACGAAGCAGAGAAGCATGACTTTGTTGACGTTGATACCGGAAAGCTCAGCAGCTTCCGGGTTACCGCCGATACCGTATATGTATCTTCCAAAGGTGGTTCTGTTCAGCATGAAGTTATAGACAAATAAGAGGACTCCGACAATAACTGCAGCCCACGGAATACCGTTGAAGCTGGCCAGAAGCATTGTAACAGCCATAACAATTGCTGCTGCTGCAATTAATCCGAGGATAAACAGCGGCGCGGAGATGACTTTAAATCCGTACTTCTGCTTCTTCATTCTTGCCTTTGTCTGTGAAAATACAGCCAGAGCAACTCCTATGATTCCGATGTAGATCGTCAGGTTATGCATTCCGGGCAGGAATCTTATATTTGAAGGAAGGTCAGGAATACAGGCGTCGCAAATTGCAGTGAAGAATGAATCTTTGACAATAATTGCGCCTCCGCCCATTGTTATAAGAAGCAGAAGTCCTTTGAAAATGAACATGCCGGCCAGTGTCGTAACAAATGCCGGTACTTTTGCATATACAACCAATGCACCCTGGTATAATCCGATTAATGCACCGATTCCTAATGCGGCAAGAATCGCGACATATACATTCACACCGTAGCTGAACATTAATTTTGCGGATATGGCACCGGTAAAACCGGCAACAAATCCAACAGACAAGTCAATGTTGCGGATGATAAGAATAAGCGTCATGCCGATTGCCAGAACCGCAACATAGCCGGTTTGATTGATCAGGTTCGTAATGTTGTTGGCCGACAGGAAATCTCCGCCGGTTGTGATGTTGAAAATAACGAAGATCGCAGCCAGGGCAATGTACATGGCATAACTCCTGATATTGTTCTTCAGCATGGTAGTAATTTCTGATCCTATTCCCTTATTATCCTTGCTCATACGATCCTCCTAAGATTTTGTCGCTAGCGCCATTACCGCTTCTTCACTGGCTTCTTCCCTGGAAAGTTCACCTGTAAGTTTCCCCTCTGACATTACATACATCCGGTCACTCATACCTAGAATTTCCGACAGTTCAGACGATATCATAATGATGCTCATGCCGTCCTCGACGAGACGGTTCATCAAGGTATAAATCTCATACTTGGCTCCAACATCAATTCCGCGAGTCGGTTCATCCAGGATCAACACCCGGGGTTCGACATACATCCATTTGGCAACTTGAACTTTCTGCTGATTCCCTCCGCTTAAGTTTCCGACTTTCTGCTCTACTGAAGGAGCTTTGATATTAATCGAATCCTTGAATTTCTTGGCCACAACAATTTCTTCATTCTCATTAATGGCTAACCCTTTCGTAAGATGGGACAGGTTAGCTATGGAGATATTGTATTTGATATCCTGGATAAGTATCAGGCCATTCCCTTTTCGATCCTCAGAGACATAGGCAACACCGGCATTTATCGCTTCACGGGGACTCTTGAAGGATACCGCCTTGCCGCCCATCACAATCGAACCGTATTTCACCTTGTAATTGGGGACATTCCCGAAAATACTCAGTGCCAGCTCGGTACGGCCGGCACCCATAAGTCCCGGCAGGCCGACAATCTCACCTCTTCGTACATTCATGCAAATATCTTTGAGAATGGTACGACCCTTGCGGGGATCTTCAACAGTCCAGTCCTTGAGTTCAAAACATACTTCCCCGATATTCTTATTTGTGCGTTTGGGGTAGATGTTTTCTATCTCCCGGCCGACCATGTGCTTGATAACTGTCTGGACATCGATTTCCTGTTCCTTAGCGTCCAAAGAACAGATCGTCTTTCCGTCACGCAGAATCGTAAGCGTGTCAGCTATCTCAATGACTTCTTTAAGTTTGTGGGAAATCATGATACAGGTAACACCCTGATTTTTGAGTTCCCTAAGTAAATCCAGAAGGTGCTCGCTGTCATCCTCATTAAGTGCAGCGGTCGGCTCATCCAGAATCAGAAGCTTAACATTTCTGCTCAGCGCTTTTGCAATCTCAACAAGCTGCTGGTTGCCAACACCCAAATTCTTTACCTTAGTTGACAGCCCTGCTCTTAATCCAACTTTATTTATAATTTTTCCGGCTTCAGCTATCGTTTTGTTCCAGTCTATTGTGTTGCCGCTTTTAAGTTCATGTCCGAAAAAGACATTCTCGTATATGGTCAGTTCAGGAATAAGCGCCAGTTCCTGATAAATAATGCCGATTCCTGCTTTTTCACTGTCTGAAATCTTCTTGAATTTTTGCACTTCTCCGTTAATACTGATGTCTCCCGTATATGATCCGTGCGGGTATACACCGGAAAGCACCTTCATAAGGGTGGATTTACCAGCTCCGTTTTCACCAACCAGACAGTGAATCTCTCCGCGCTTAACTTTAAAAGAAACTTCGTCCAGCGCTTTCACCCCGGGAAATAGCTTGGTTATTTCCTTCATTTCCAAAATATAATCATCCATCGTCTAGCCTCCCCTAAAGGGGAGACCGTCTCAGGAACTTTCCAGTTCCCAAGGCGGTCTCCTTTACCGAATTTTGTCTTGCGCGGCTCTATCAGCCGAGACCTGTGAAGTCAGTAGCTTTGTAGTAGCCAGAATCGATCAAAGCAGATTTAACATTGTCTTTTGTGACAACAACAACCGGAGTCTGCTTCGAAGGAACATCAATTTTGCCGTTATTGTAAGTTGAATCAGTAGCAGGAGTCTTTTTGCCGAGGATGGCAGTTGCCATGGCAACAGCATCAGCTGCAAGAGTACGAGTATCTTTGAAAACGGTCATATTCTGCTTGCCGTCGATAATATACTGAACGGAAGCTTTCTCAGCGTCCTGTCCTGTAATGAAATATTTTGTGACGGCAGGATCTGCGCCGAATGTATCAGCGATTGAACGGGATGTTCCATCATTGGGTGCAAGTACATAGCATGTGCCCTTGTCAGCAGCTTTTGCGCTGGTCAGGTTAGCTTCTGCCTTTGACTTAGCAACGTTGAAATCCCAATCTGTTGTGATCTGTCCAATGATTTCGCCGATCTGATCGCGGGTCAGGTCTTTTGTGGCCTGAACAGCAACAGCTTTGTCAGAGTTCTTGATTACAAATGTTCCGTCAGCAATTTTCGGCTGAAGAACCTGCCAGGCACCCTGGAAGAAAAGGAAAGCGTTGTTGTCGGTTGCAGCACCGGCATACAGATAGAGGGGATTGCCTGCGCCAGTGGCGTTGTCAACAAGGTATTTACCCATTGCAGCTCCGACTGATATGCTGTCAAAAGTTACATAATAGTTAACAGCTTCTGTTCCGGTGATAAGTCTGTCATAAGCAATAACTGTGACGCCCTTAGCCTTGGCTGCTTCAACCGTTGATGCAGCAGCTGTTGCATCCTGAGCACAGATGATAAGAACTTTGATGCCCTTGGCGATCAGTGTCTCAACATTTGTTTTCTCGGTTGATGAAGAACCCTGGCTGAACATAACCTGATTCGTGAATCCAGCTTTTGTAAGGATTGACTCAAACTGGCCCTGATCCTGAATCCAGCGCGGCTCATCCTTTGTCGGGAGTACGATACCTACGTCAATCGTTTTTTTCGTGGTTGTGCAGCCTGCGCCCATTGAAGCGAAGGTTACGAGCATTGCAACTACCAAGAGCAGACTCAAAATTTTCTTTGTCATGATCTGATTCCTCCTGTTTACTCTTTGAAAAGGTTTCGGTGACTTAACCTTAACACAGGGGGGGTAGCAGTATTTTTGGCAGTGCCCGCACAAAATTGGGGACTTTTCTTTTCGCTCCGGATTAGTAGCATTATCTTGCTGTAAAAAAATGCGGGTCCCGTTTGGAATCCGCATCTCCGTTACTATCTGTCTTCAGCCGGCCTGTTTGACGTTCAGGTACACATCTTCCCTGAGGTGGAATCCGCTTTCGATAATCTTTTCATCGATGTTATTAATGGTAACGGCAACCGGTTCGATTTTCTTGTAGGGAACATCATAAGTACCGTCGTTGATAGGATCCGTTGTATTCATAAGTGATTCGCCGTCTGCAAATTGAATAGCATAGGCGGCCGCCGATTTTGCAAGGACATCAACCGATTTATATACTGTCATTTTCTGGGTTCCTTCTACAATTCTCTGGCACGCGGAAAGATCCGCATCCTGTCCGACAAGGATCACCTTTCCTGCAAGCCGGTTTTCAGCGAGCGCCAGAAAGGCCCTTCCGGCAAGATCATCGTTGCCGCACATGATTCCGGCTACATCCGGCGTTGTTTTCAGTCCATCAATAACAGCGGCATAAGCCTGTTCGGACAGCCAGTTCTGGCAGTAAGTGTTGTAGGCAATTTTCAAATTACTGCCCATGATGACTTCCATGAATCCTTTCTCAACCATATCGACGTTGTAGTCCGTTTTCGGGCCCCTGATGACGAATATTTTTCCGCCTCCGGGTATACTGGCAACAAGCGACTCCGCCATGAGCCGTCCGACTTTCTCGTTATCAAAAGATATATAGAGGTCAACATTCGCATTGCGGATCAGCCGGTCATAAGCAATAACCTTGATTCCGGCCTTTTGGGCCGATTTTACCACATCAACCAGCTTATCCCCGTCAACTGCAACAATCACAATGACATCCACTTTTTTCTGGATAAAATATTCAATCTGGGAAATCTGTTCATCCGCGCTGCCGTTGGCGTTCTGAACAATAACTTCGGCGCCCTGGTTCTCCGCCTCAGCGACAAAGACATCACGGTCCCGCAGCCAGCGCTCCACGACAAAATTATCAAAGGTAATGCCAATCTGCGGTTTTTTCTGCATTTCCTGCACAAACGAATTATCTGATATATTGCCGCCCGAGCAGCTCGCAAGAAATAAAGTCGAGACTACGATTACGGCAAATGCGCGGATTCTTGTCTTCATCACTGCAGCTTCTCCCTGTACTCTCTCGGGGTTACCCCTGTGTGTTTTTTGAAGTTACGACTGAAATAATTCGGATCGGAATAACCTGATTCCATGCATATCTCTTTAATACTCAGATGTCCGTTCTGCAGCAGGTTCTTCGCCCTGTTAATTCTGACAGCAGTTAAATACTCAATAAAATTCTCGCCTGTCTCGTCCTTGAAAAGCTTACTGAAGTAGTAAGGGCTGATATCAACGGACCGGGAAACATCCTCAAGCGAAATTTCTTTCCTGTAATTGTCGTCGATATAGTTCTTTGCCTTCTCAATTACAGTGCTGAATTGTTCCTTCTTTTCATTTCTGATGTTTTCACAGGCCGCAACCGTCTTCTTTACAAACCACTCCTTCAAGCTTTCATAGTCATTCATTCCATTGACCTGGTCCATGTAATCCGTCCGGCAGCGAAATGAATACTTCATTCCCCCACCGCAAAGATAGGCACTTTTCTCTGCAAAAAGGACAAACTCGAGGACCTTAAGCCGGATATCCGTCATACAGTCAGGATATTTTTCCGTCATCCATTCGAAAAAGAAGGTCGCTTCATCCTTTGCACCGGATGCATCTCCCTTTTCAATCCGGTCAAAAAGTGCCCGCTCAATTTCTATCGGGTAGCCGTCTTCGTATTCACATCCCAGGGCAAGGTCTTCAATATGCATGATTGACTGCGTGCTGCAGCGAATTGCCTTGAGAGCTTCCTTATAGGACTCATGAATCTGGTTGAGCGCCTTGACGGAACCGATGCCGATGCGGAACCGCAGGTCGACACGGCTGCGCAGTTTACGGATCATGCTGCGTGATTTTTCGATCATACCCGTCCGCTCGTTATAGTCGACCGGCAGTTTGGAATGGGGAATACAAACGGCCAGTTTGTTGGACATCATGGCACCCGGGATACTCGGGAAGTATTCTTTTATAATATCCCGGAACTCCCGGCTGAAAGCGTGCGCACGCACACCGGCCCCGACAGGATTGGTAAGATGTCCCCCGACGATTTCGTCGCCCCATTCGATAATCATAATCTGGGCATATTCATCACTTATTCCAAGCAGTTCCTTGTAAATCTGTGAATCGGCATCGTAATCCCCGTCGAGGATCAGGGAATAAACAAATCCGTTTTCAATAATCGGAAGTACGGCTTCCAGTTTCTCGCGGATTTTAAGATCATCACTTCTTTTTGCACGGTGATCATCCACTATTCCCATCGCCTTCATAAGCACATCAATGATCGTCTTACGGTTCACCGGTTTGGTAAGATACTCAAGAACACCCAGATTAATCGCTTCCTTGGCAAAAACAAATTTGTCAAAGGCCGTTATGACAATAAATATGATTGAATCATTATTCCTGCGGAGTTCGCGCATCGCCTGAATTCCGTTAATGCCCGGCATTTGAAGATCCATGAACACAATATCCGGATGAAATCTCTCTGCTCCTTCAATGACGGCTCTCCCGCTTTTTGCACACTCGATTTCGCATTCTTTTCCAAATGTCTTTTCAATGATCATTCGTAAAGAATCGAGCATGATTCCTTCATCGTCCGCCAGCATGATCTTATACATTGACTGCCTCCTTTGCATCCGGGGTATCCCTTACAATCGGGATCGTAATGACCACTTCCGTTCCTTTTCCCGGACCGTCGCTGTAAATGGCAAGAGTATCCTCCCGGCCGAAATACAATCTGAAACGTGCAATTACATTGCTCAGCCCTATTCCAGTGGAATCCATACTGTTCTCATCCTGCGCGACCGTACCGGCCATGATTTCCTTGATTCTTTCCGGAGTAATGCCTGTCCCGTTATCCTTAACACTGATCCGGATATTGTCCCCCCTGTTTTGCTATGGTCAAGGATATCTTGCCATCCCAGTCAACATCCCGGATGCCGTGTTTAACGGAGTTTTCCACGAGGGGCTGCAGTATCATGCTGGGAATTTTCACCGACAGCACTCTTTTGTCGACCTTCTTCTGGAAGTGAATCTCATTGGAAAAGCGCACGTTTAGAATATAGATATAATTATCAACGGCCCGGACCTCTTCTTCGAGAGTAGAGTCCTCTTTTACTTTCATGACATTATAGCGAAAATAGTCGGCCATTTTCTCGATAAAAATACACGATTTCTCAGCACCTTCCATCATGGCAAGCTGCGCACCGGCATTCAGGGAATTAAACAGGAAATGAGGATTGATCTGTGACTGCAGATACCGGAGCTGTGCGTCCTTAAGATGCGTCTCCATCCTGAGTTCTTTCTCCTTCATAAGCCGCTCATTTTCCATACTCTCTTTCGTTCCGACTATATAATCACGTATACTCTGGAGCATCGTATTGAATGCTTTTGAAACGACTCCGATCTCATCCCCCGAAGTGACTTCGATGTGATCCGCATTGAAATTCCCCCCGGCAACCTCATTGGCCGTTTTAGCCAGCTGGACAAGCGGCCGGACAATACTTCTCGTCCAAAGTGCTATCACGACCAGGTTCACGAGCATGACTGCAACCAGAATGACGGAACTGATCATTTCCAGATACCTCTGCGACACCAGAAGAACCTGATAATTGTCAGAGTTGATTTTGAACTGGAGGTTATTGAGAGTATAGATGTATTCATTAATGTATCCGAAAAGCTGATCCGCCTGTTCGTAACCCTGCCTGTACTTTTCAATATTGCGTCCGCGTTTGGCCTGCAGTGTATCATCCATAAGCCGCAGGTATGTGTCGGACATCGTCCTGATATTTTTCTCCAGAAGAAGCATCTCATTATCTGTGGAACCAACATGCAATTTAGCGATCAGGTCCGAATATTCCTGTTCCATCCGGAAGTAATCCCCCAGGGAGTCCTGGTTTGTCGTGTTCAAATACTCATACATGCTGCTGTGTGTCTGTTTGAGTGTATCGGACAGTTCGTTCAGGCTTACATTACTGACGTAGACTTTATCAATTTCCCCTATTGTCTTATTGACCTTCTGATACATGAAAAGATTGAGCGAAAATATAATTGCGGACGTCAAAAAAATGACCAGAAACAGCTTGGTGCGGATCGGCATATCTGCAATTGTGCCTTTGTTGAATTTACGCACGCTTTTAACAATCCTTCCCTTTTTCGCTATTCTGCCTGTGTCGTTTCTTCCGGTACTAAATAAGCTGCAACGTTCGCTTTATTGATAATGGTAATATCGACACCTTTTATGTCGTTGGCGTGGCCTGTCTGAAGATACTCTGTCAAAGCATCAACACTGTACTCTCCCATTTCCTTGTCATCCACTGCAAATGTCGACTCTATGATGTTTTTATTAATAGCTGTAAGGATTGTCTCCGTTGAGTAGTATCCGATGATTGTAACCTCGCCTACGAGGTTATATTCACGAACCGCCTGATACGCACATTCGGTATCCGTTGCATCCAGGCAAACCAGAATATCCGGCAGCGTTTCGGAGTTCAAAATGATATCCCTGATTTTTTCCTCCGAGTCAAAATCCTTCTGTGAATTAATGTTGATAGCCGAGACATTAATGCCTTGCGTGGAAACACTTGACGCAATAACCCTCTCCTTTATTTCGGTGAAAACAGCATTTTCTTCTGCCTTCCCTTCTTTCATATTCGTCAGGACAAGGATGTTCCGCGTATCTTTGTTCATAGACTTAACAACTTCGGAGGCATATTTCTGCCCCAGGGAATAACTGTTCACACCTACAAACCCTTTTCTTGCGCTTTGCGGTTCATCCTCCGATACAGTAATGACAGGGATTCCTTTGTCCGACGCTTCATTAATGAGAGCCGAAATATCCGTATCACCGTTTGGTTCCATAATGATTCCGTCGACATTGGACGCAATGGCGATCCTCATCAGATCCGACAGGGAATAGTCGGCGGAAAGATTTGATCCGAGCAGCTCCACATAGGCCCCGTCTTCGGCAGCTGTAGTTTTTGCACTCGAATATACATTCTGCCAGAACGGCGAATCCATGTTTTCTGTGATCATTACATAGTAATATTTATAATCTTTGGCCTTTACACTTGTTATCTTAAAATCGGCAACTTTCAGATTGTAAAAAAGCAAACCGGATGCAGTAATCAAAACGAGGATTACTCCGGCAATAATCAAAAGTATTCTGGATCTCTTCGAATTATATTCTCTATTCACAAAGGAATGCTCCCCAACAGACGGCACAATGCGGATGATCCGAATTGTGATCTCTTACATACAGGGACATCATAGCAGATATAAGCGAAAAATGTCGATAATTCCCTCTTGTGGATTTTCATTAAATTGAACGGATACCTGCATCCCGAACCGGATCAAAAAACAGACCGGAGGCGGGTGTTTCCGTTATCCCGGCCGCTGCGTCAGGCTATAGCAGCGCATTACCGGAAGCCAGGTTCTGCAGAAATGGTTCATATTCAAACAGTGAAATGCAATCCGACGTATTCACCTTAATGTCAGACGGATCAATCAGGGTAATCCCATAGCTGAAATCAATCACTGTAGTGGTTCCGGTTTGATCTGTAACTTCGAGTGTTGCATCCGAAAGGCTTGTTTCTTTTTCGTTATCCTGCAGCGTCCCTTTGACCGATACGTCCGCATAGACTTCCCCTTCGGTTTTGAGTGTCAGCTGAACATCCAAATTCTCTCCTGAGACATCTTTTTTATCCCATGTCAAATCAAATTCAGAAGAAAAAGCCTCCGGATCATTATCACTGCCGCCCGAAAGAGTAATATTGCTCGTAAATATTCCGTCGATATCAGATAACTCACTGTTAATCTTAATCTTTGCTAAAGTACCCTCCTCATCGCTGTTCAAAGAAAACACCAATTGATTTTTGTGTATTCCATCCGCAACAGACGTCTTACTCGCAAGAACAATCTCAGCTGTATCACCCTCTGCTTCCAGTGATAACGCAGCAGTTATGTCATCAGTAGGACGGACGTCGTCTCCCAATACCATCTCAAATCCCAAAGAAAGCTCCGGACTATTCAAATCATCAGATGTCACAGTTATATCTTCTACTTTGATTTTTCTAACATTCCCGTCCATATCAATATAGAAGTGTATAACAAAATCATCTTCAAACGTAATACTGTCAAGCTGATCAAACGCACTGTCTATTTGGTCTTCCTGCTGCTGGGTCAAGGAACCGGCAGATAAGGAATCAAATTTTTCCGTGTATCCATCAAGTATCCCTGCTATGTAAGCATGATACGCATCGTTTATTACATATTTTGACAATGCATATGACATCACATCCATCTTCACTTCTGTGCCGCTGATTTCCTCCTGAACGGAGCCGTCAGAAGAAAACTCAGCTTTCTTCCCTATATTTGTCCAGAGGTCATTAACGCTTGCTGAGAATTCTTTGTCCCCTGCATCAATTCCGCTTTTCCCGAACAGCAAGTGAATGTATCCCTGCAGATCCGGCATTGCCGATCCTTCAGTCCATCCGCTCGCTTCACAGTCCTCTTTAAACGTTGCCGGATCAATGGAAAGAAAATTTGTATCTTTGATCAGGTCCGGAAGGTAGAACGCTATCATATCCGGCGAGATGAAAATAGTATTGTCATTGTACTTTGTTGTTTTATCTCCGGCAGATATTGTAAGGAGTGCTTTCTCATTTTTCGAATCATACATCAGCGTGCCTTCTGCACTGCCTTCATCCGCGTCGACGGAAAAAGCATGTGATACAGCTTTCCCGGCAAATTTACTGAAATCAATAAAGTCCGGTCCTTTCTCGAATGAACCGGCAAACGTCTGCGCAATAGACAGCTGCAGATACTGTTCAGGTGTAACCGTCTTCATGATCTGCCGTCTGAAGGCGAACCCCATACCTCCGATTAATGCACAAACAATAATAATGGATACAAGCACAATCCAAAGCACCTTATGTGACCGTGCCGGTTCACGCCCGGGGGTCGGTCCCCGTTTGTTTGTGCGGAAACGGTCATTCGAAGCAGCAGGCGCTGCCGCATAAGGTACTTCCGAATGACAGGCTTCCTCCGAAGTATCCAGCGGTTTAAATATCGGCTGGAATACCGGCTGCAAATTATCCTCCTGCCGGCAAAAAGGGGCCGGCGGAGCCCACGGGGTCTGCGGTGCCGACGGAGCCTGCGAAGCCCACGGAGCCTGTGGTGCCGACGGAGCCTGTGGTGCCGACGGAGGCTGTGGCGCCTGGATCAGTTCCGATCCGCAATTTTCACATACGAGAGCATCCGGTTTATTTGGCTGACCGCACTTACTGCAAAACATATTTCCTGCCTCCAACTATATCCTTCATCCTGTTTGGTCCATGTGATCCGTATATGAATATATTAATAAAATATGTCGTTGTGCATTATTATCATTCTAAATTATATTATCGAACTATACCACGTCAAGTACTATTTGTTTTATTTGCACTATAAACCGCAATATTCTGAGAGGATGTCTGCTGCGGGCTCCCTCCGAGGGTTTGATCATCCTTAGCGCCCGTCGGGCGCCATGCAGGGAAGGGATGATGCTTTTCGAGTAGATTCCGCAGGATTGCAAAGCAATCCGAGGATTTGATCATCCTTAGCGCCCGTCGGGCGCCATGCAGGGAAGCGATGATGCTTTTCGAGTAGATTCCGCAGGATTGCAAAGCAATCCGAGGACTGACCGAGTGAGAAAAGCATCATCGCTTCCCCTGACTGACCGAGTGAGAAAAGCATTATCCCTTCCCCCGATCTGACCGAGTGAGAAAAGCATCATCGCTTCCCATATGTTATACTGGCTTAAGAATCAATTTGACTAAAAACACGTTATATGGAAGGGCGCAAAATGAAAACTCTTGGAAATATACTTTGGGTTATATTCGGCGGATTCATATTAGCCATACTATGGATTATTTTCGGTATCCTCTGCTGCATTACCATTATTGGTATTCCGTTCGGCGTCCAGTGCTTCAAGCTGGCTAGACTCTCCTTCTGGCCGATCGGCAAAGAGATTTCTTATCATAAGGCAGGTTTTGGCAGCGTCCTTGGAAATATTCTTTGGATCGTTGTTTTCGGTTGGGAACTCGCCCTCACACATCTGATAATCGGTGCAATTTTCTGCATCACAATCATAGGCATACCTTTCGGCCTCCAATGTTTCAAGTTGGCGCAGGTATCATTGTTCCCGTTCGGCGTAACATTTAAATAAAAGAAAAGAAGAGCTGTCATTTGTTGGGCGCTACGCGGCCGAGGAAATATAGTTTTCCTTGCACCCGCAGGGTGCTGTGTAGCAAATGAGTCAGTTACTCGAGCGACCTTACGCAGGCCGCAGGCCGAGGACATGGGAGCGAGAGTAACTGGCTCGTTTGCAGGACATGGGAGCGAGAGTAACTGGCTCGTTTGCAGGACAGGGGGAGCGAGAGTGACAGCTCCGCTCAACCGTTCTCAAACTCCGTCATCTCGGCCCAGAATCTTTTGGGCATATGGTTCATCTGGCATTTGGGGTTGAAGCGCTCTTCGATGGCGATTGTATGCTGGAAGCATTTCCATAGCGTGTGATAGGCTTTTTCCGCATCGTCAATCGGCGGAAGTGTGAGCTTGGTCATGGCTGTGATCAGGGTGCCTTCCGGTTTGTGGACGACGGCCATCCGGTGTGTCCTGTCATAAATCAGGAATGTCTCGTCCGGATAGCGGTCTGTGAAATGATCCGACAGGAGCGGCAGCACCCTGTTTTTGGGGGATATGCAGGAGACCAGGATGCCGTCATAGATGGTAAAGCGTACAAACCCCATGAAACTGTGGGCTTCGCGCTGCAGATTGCGGACCGCCTTGGTGAGCGTGCCTACGGTGTCGTCGGTCAGACGGTCAAATACGGCTCTTCCGTATTGATACCCCTGACGGATAAAGTTATACATCAGGATTTCCCTGTTGGGGATGCATGTCAGGAAAGCATTTTTGATGAAATCCTGCGCTTCCAGGCAGATCTTCCGGTCGATCGATTCATATATTTTACCGGCGTGGTCAAGATCCGTTATTATCCACTGTGTCGCTTCAAAAATATGGAGCTGTCCGCTCTCCATGCATATTTCGCAGGGGATCTCATGGTGGACATAGCTATCGTAAACGCAGCAGAGAAAGCCCTCGAGCGTGCCGTCATATATGTATACCAAATTCGTATTGTCCTTCATTCTGTCTGATCCTTTCTTCCGGTAAATAGCCAAAGGCGCTTATGGGGACACCGCCCATTATGCGTGCCATATCCGGCACATCTGTAAAAGAAAGCTGCTCCCCTGCTGCGGCCGGCAGCATCTGCAGGTCGTTTTTGGATAAAAGTCCCCGCAGTACGGTATCCGGCTCGATGACTATGCCCTCGAAAATTTTGCCCTGACAGGTAACGAAAAATTTGGCTCTCTTTAAGACAACACCAAGTTTTTTTAAGCCCTCAAAATTCAAGCTCCCCGCACGCCTCGCCTGCACAATCTTCCGGGCGCTCAGGACGCCGATGCCGGGAACGCGCAGGAGTCTGTCATACGATGCCCGGTTGATTTCCACAGGAAATTCATCCAGATGACGAATCGCCCAGTTGGCCTTGGGGTCTATCGCCAGGTTCATATTGGGACTTTTCGCATCGACAATTTCACCCGCCGAAAAGCCGTAGAACCGCATCAGCCAGTCCGCCTGGTAGAGCCGGTGCTCACGCAGAAGCGGCGGCGCGGAAAATACCGACGGCAGAAGGGGATCTTCCACGACGGGGTTATAGGCGGAAAAGAAAACGCGCTTCAGTTTGTACTTATTGTAGAGTCCCTCACTCAGGGACAAAATCCTATGGTCACTGTCCGGTGTGGCTCCGATAATCAGCTGTGTGCTTTGGCCGGCCGGAACAAATTTAGGTGCATTCCGATATAGGACCATGTCCGATTTGTTCTCCTCAATTCCCGAGCGGATCAGCGCCATCGGTCGAAGAATCGCCTCTGCCTTCTTCTGGGGGGCAAGCGCTTCCAGTCCGGACTCCGACGGAAGCTCAATATTGACGCTCATACGGTCGACAAGGAGTCCCATACGCTGGATCAGGGCATTGTCCGCTCCCGGAATCGCCTTAACGTGGATGTATCCGTTGAAGTTGTGTTGGTTTCTCAGTATTTCGATTGCCTGAATCATGCGTTCCGTCGTGTAGTCCGGATTTTTCATGACACCGGAGCTCAGGAAAAGCCCCTCAATGTAATTCCTCCGGTAGAAGTTCATCGTCAGGTCGGCAAGCTCATTCGGGGTAAACGCCGTACGCACGGTATCTCGCGACACCCGGTTGACACAGTATTTGCAGTCATAGACACAGTGGTTTGTCATGAGCACTTTCAGAAGGGAAATACAGCGCCCGTCCGCCGCAAAGCTGTGGCAAATCCCTGATGCAACAGCGCTGCCCATCTTACCGGACTGGCCGGACCGGTCGACTCCGCTCGAAGTACAGGCCACGTCGTATTTGGCTGCATCGGTTAGAATGGCTAACTTTTCAAGAACATCCATATGCAGCCCCTGCCCTTCGGGGATATTATCCCTGGAATGTAAAACAACACCGAACATTCATTCTGTTTACGGTGTCATAATAGCACGGAACATATGTTCTTGTAAAGGGCGAGTGGACCTTTTACTTTCGCTCCCATGTCCTCGGGTGAGTGTACATATTACTTTCGCTCCCATGTCCTCGGCCTTCGGCCTGCGTAAGGTCGCTCAAGTAACATGTACACTCACTGCATGGCACCCTGCGGGTGCGAAGAAATTTTCTTCTTTTTTCTGGCGCGAAGCGCCATTCGAGGGATGTGATACTGTTTGTGAGCGCGCCTTAGCTTGCGTTAGCTGGCTTTAGCCGGCGAAAGCAAGCGTCCAGCGCGAGCAAATGGTATCTCATCCCGCCGATTATTTCTCCGCAAAGCTTTTCTTTACCCTGAAATAATAGAGAATTGTCCGCACGGCAAACGACCCTAATTCAATGCATACTACAGCATATATAATAAATGGACCAATAAATATGGGGTTTTGCGGCATAAAGAAATCAGCGAAATAAAACTTCCCCATTGCAAAAATATACATAGCGCACAGTGGCAAAAAGCTCAGTGAATACGTCAGGGCAAATCTTCTGGCATGCTTCAGCGTACTCTCCTTGTCGCTGTAGAACATGGGCGGTTCATCCGTATATTCATTGCCCCAGACATTATTGCTCTGTGTGCGGGATATCGACGTGAAGAAGAGTTTCCAGCCGCTCTCTTTATTCAGGTTGTAGTAGGATGGATCCGTACTGTTCTGATAGTCAACATGGAACTTCATTTTGCGGGGCTCACTGCTGATAAAGTAAAAACTGTTGCCCAGCTTGCTCATCCGAACCAGATGATATCCCCGGCCCTCCATCTTCTCAAGCCAAATTTCAACTTTGTCTGGCGCATAGATCCAGGCGATTTTACTCTTTTTTATTACTTTATTGTTTTTGCTCATTTTTTTCATTTCGGCGTGTGAGAGAAGCGTATCTTTAGGCAGGGTAAAGGACAGATCCAGTGTGTCCCCGCATAGTTTCTCAAGCTGCCGGTTGGTAATTCTCAGCTTGAAGTAGGTATAGCAAAGCCAGGTAATTGTGAGCAGGACAATTACGGGAAAAGCAAAAGTCATCACTGCATTAAATACCTCTATAGGCGTTTGCGGCGTATGTGCAAGGTCGCTGAAAAACACGGTTTCTGTGCCTCCGGAAAAGAGTAGTGCGCCTGCAAGCGTGATGAGAATCATAAGGTTCATACCCAGAAGCATTACGACGAACAGCAGGATGATACCGACCACAAACTTGATTTTTTTGTTTCGGCTTAAAAATCCATTATAGGACGGAGCCGCTTCGGGTTCGGTCTCTTCGGTCCTGATGACATAGTAATTTGATGTGGAGCAAACTGCCGCGTATATGTTGTTTTCCAGATAGATTGAAGGAACCCCATTCGATTTCTTTTCCAGGACAATCCTGTAAAATACAGCGGCCGGCACCGTCTGTTCAAAGTAAAAGAGCCTTGCTGCAAAATGGATGCGCAGCAGGGCATACCCATCAGCATGCATCTGCGACAACCATTCTTCGGTTTTAACGACATCGTAACTCCAAAAAGGCCGAAATACTGTTTTATTCATGGAAATATCCCTCCTGAGTCAATGTATTGACGTATACTTTTTTGACTCTCTCTATTTCAAGCAGGATAAGTTGACGCCCGTCGCCGGTAATCCTGTAAATGGTCTTTCTGTCTTTGTCGTCATATATGGAAATGAGTTTGTCCTTATACATCTTTGCGAGTGTTCCGTACACTGTCCCAGAACCCAGAATGATGCGGTTCTCCGTCAGTTCCTCGACGAACTTGATGATGCCGTATCCGTGTCGTGGCTCGCTGAGTGACAGCAAAATATAATAAGCCGTCTCGCTCATAGGAATGTAAGCCTTGCGTACTTTTTCGCTGATCATTTGCTGTACCTCCGTAGAAAGCCAGTAATTGACTATGTCATTCTATAACTATGTCGCGTCTCGACTATATCACGACGCGACATAGTGTGTCAACTATATTTCAGAAAAAACCACGATGATTCTCCGCAGCACCCTAACAGTACAAAAAAACGCCCGGGCCATTAGGCTCGAGCGATCTTGAAAAGGAAAAAACTTTCCAGAGATTTTACAGTTGCTTCCGCAGGCGCGAAGCGCCCTATGAGGGAAGTGCTGCCGTTTGCGAGCGCGCCTTAGCCGGAGCGCAAGCCCGGCGTCCAGCGCGAACAAATGGCAGCACATTACAGGTATTTTTTCCCGCATATCTGTTTCAGAAATTCACGGAATTCCGAAGCGGTACCTTTCGTGAACCCATCCTTTGCAAGGAAAAGAAATGTCTTCTGCACCATAATGCAGATTGTGTTCTCAGTCTCGAATATTCTGGAAATTTGCTTCAAAGGGATCGTCTGTTTTGACCGGGCTGTCGTAAGCTCAATATTATCGCTGAAAATAGAATAGCTGTACTCTCCCGTAGGGCATAATGCCCGGCTGGTCCTGAAGGCGCTGTTGGCGCGGAACTTAAATACCTGGAAATGCAGAATCAGAAATACAATGGAAAGCACAAAAAGTGCAGTTCCGCCAACCAGTACTTTCACATCCTTATTTGCCAGATATATGCCAAGGCAGATAAGTGCTGCAATCATGAAAATGACTGAAAGGACTAATAAAAACATGCGGAACACCTTATGAAATTTAGTATAAGATGCACGCCGCGTCTCCATAAACAATTTCTGTGTGTAAACTGTCTGGTTCTCAAATAGTGACTCCATATATCCCTGCTCCTTTTCCTGAAATGAAAAATAATCATATGTTTTAGTCATATATTTCTATTTATAATTATACTATAAAAAAAGCAACCGGGCATATATTCTGCGGGTCTTGGTAAATATCGGGAAAAAGACATATTTTTGTGCTCGCGGACATACATTTTTCTGCCGGAGACAAAGCCGCGTACTTAACCTCCGTTTAGTCCTTTCATCGAAAGCGAGATCCGGTTCTTTTTCGCATCGATAGAGAGCACGCGTACACGGACTGTCTGTCCGACGTGGACAAGTTCCATCGGCTTGGAAATAAAACGGTCGGCCATCTCAGAAATATGTACAAGGCCGTCCTGATGGACGCCGATATCAACGAAAGCTCCGAAGGCGGAGACATTCCGGACAACGCCGGTCAGGGTCATGCCTTCCTTCAAATCCGTTAACTCGAGTACATCTGCACGCATTTCCGGCTGTGCCAGTTCGGCGCGCGGATCGTAGCCGGGGGCGTCAAGGGCCGCAACGATATCCTGCAGCGTAGGAATTCCTACTGAAAGTTCGGCGGAGAGTGCCGGTAAATCATAAGGCTTTTGCTTTTTGCGAAGTGCGCGGGCAATTTTATACGATTCCGGATGGACACTGGTATTGTCGAGAGGCTCGGCCCCCTCCGGCACACGCAGGAATCCGGCGCACTGTTCGAAAGCTTTCGGTCCCAGGCGTGCGACTTCGCTGAGCTGGGAACGGGAGGAAAACACGCCGTTGGTTTCACGGAAATTGATGATATTCTGCGCAATCGGCTTTGTAATACCGGCAACATAAGAAAGAAGTGACACAGATGCCGTGTTCAGGTTGACGCCAACTTCATTTACGCAGTCCTCGACAACGCCGCCCAGCGTATGCGTCAGTTTCTTGGGATTCATATCGTGCTGGTATTGTCCGACTCCGATTGCCTGTGGGTCGATTTTAACAAGTTCGGCAAGGGGATCCTGCAGGCGGCGGCCGATCGAGATCGCGCTTCTTTTGGTCAGGTCAAGATCAGGGAATTCTGCTGCGGCAAGTTCCGATGCCGAATAGACGGACGCACCCGCCTCGTTGACCATGAAATATTTCAGCGACAGGTTCTTTTCTTTAATCGTCTGTGAGACAAACTGCTCCGTCTCACGGGAGGCCGTACCGTTGCCGATGGCAATCATCGTCACTTTGAATTTTTCATAAAGCTGTACAACCATGCGGGCCGACTCTTCGGTTCTGCTCTGCGGAGGTGTCGGAAAAATAACATCGGTATAAAGCGGCTTGCCTGTCGCATCAATAACGGCGAGTTTGCAGCCGGTACGGAAAGCAGGATCCAGTGCGAGTACAACATGTCCGCGTGTCGGGGGCGTCATCAGAAGGCTTCTGAGATTCTGGGAGAAAACATCCATTGCTTCCTCCTGCGCCCTCTCGGTCAGAGCTGCACGCACCTCTGTCGAAAGCGAAGGCATCAGAAGTCGTTTCCAGGCATCCTCTGCAGTCTGCCGGATATACTCAGCTGCGAGTTCATTGCCGGCCGGCATGGTTTGCAGGATATGAACCAGTGCAAGGGAATCATCCATTTCCAGGGAAATGGAGATGAACTCCTCTTTTTCACCGCGGTTCATTGCAAGAATCCGGTGTCCTGCTGCCCGGGCAATCAGCTCGTTATGATCATAATACGGCGCGTAAACCGAATCTTCTTTTTTCTTCTGTTTGGACGTAATCCTGCCCGTATTCATAAGGATGCGGCGGAGCTTGTCGCGCAGATGCGCATCGTCGCTGACCTTCTCAGCATTGATATCCATCGCTCCCGCGAACGCTTCTTCCTGATTGTTCACGCCTTTTTCAGGATCAATCGAAGCATCGGCAATCTTTAGAAGTGCTTCTTTGGAAAAGGGACGGTTCAAAAGCGCATCAGCCAATTTTTCAAGGCCCTTTTCACGAGCCATCGATGCGCGGGTGCGGCGTTTGGGGCGAAAAGGCCTGTATAAATCCTCCAGAGCGGTCAGTGTCTGTGCCGCCGCGATTTCTTTTTCGAGCTGAGGAGTCAGGGCTTCCTGCTCACCGATAAGGCGCAGAATATCTGCACGGCGCTCTTCCATCGCACGCAGGAAATCAAGGCGGTCCGAAAGCCTGCGCAGCACCTGATCATCAATACCGCCGGTCACTTCTTTTCTATAACGGGCAATGAAGGGAATTGTGTTCCCGTCATCCAAAAGCGCAACTGTTTTTTCAACCAGTGTAGGAGCCATCTCAAATTCTTTGGACAGCATCTGCATCAAATCCATTTTGTAAACCTCCCGAAGTCATGCGATCTGTAAGAAGTGAGCCGCATGTTTGGTTCTATTATACAGGAAGAGGAAGGAATAATGCCTTTCTCGCTCGAGCAGTCCTCGGAGAGAACCATTCACTTGCTTCTTCGCTCGGTCAGTCCTCGGATTGCTTCGCAATCCTGCGGAATCTACTCAGAAGCAAGTGAATGGCTCTTGGGCAGCGCCCGACGGACGCAAAGGAAATTTAGTCCTGCGATCATCTTACTCGAAAGGCATTATCCCTTCCTTTGAGGGCTCCCGACAGGCGCAAAGGAAGATCTGCAACAAAATTCCTGCGCCAGCCGTCTATGTATCAGATGATATAATGAAAAATGGTTGAGGAAACATGGAGGTGCCTATGAAGTGTAAAACGATCACTCTGGTTTTTCTTATTTTTTTGATTTTGTCCTCTTCCCTCTCGTGTGCACGAAATACAACCCGTGAACAATCCACTGATACGTCCGTCCTTACGACTGGCGCTGAATTCACAACTGCGGAAACAACTCTTGCTGAGCCCTCAAGCAGTGCTGTTACACGCCTGTATTTTGAGGCAATAAAAGAAGTGTATTCCGAAGATTCCGGATTGAACGGAGGCATTTCTATTATTTCACTGGACTTAACAGGGGCGAAAAACCTGTCCGCTGAAGAAAAAGAAGCTCTCAGGTATTTGGTTTCAAGTGAATACTCGTTTGAAACATACACATATACATATGAAGAGCTTGTCGATCAGGGCCTGATAGATGACAAGAATCTTTACTTTGAAAAGGGCTTATTATTCGAAATAACTGATAACCCTATAACAGATAACGCTTTCGCATTCAAGATTTCGAAATGGCGCTCAGGCCTCGGCGCTATATTCTATTCGGACTGTATGGCTAAGAAAACGGGGGACACCTGGGAGTATTCCTTAGGCGGCTTTGCTATTTCCTAAGCGTCCGTCGGGCGCTTTGCAAGAACCCTTCCTTAGCGTCCGCAGGACGCAACGGCAGGGAAGGGATGATGCTTTTCGAATAGATTCCGCAGGATTGCATAGCAATCCGAATCCTTCCTTAGCGCCCATCGGGCGCTTTGCAAGAACCATTCACTTGCTTCTGAGTAGATTCCGCAGGATTGCATAGCAATCCGAGGACTGACCGAGCGAAGAAGCAAGTGAAGGGTTCTCTCCGAGGACTGACCGAGCGAAGAAGCAAGTGAAGGGTTCTCTCCGAGGACTGACCGAGTGAGAAAAGCATCACCCCTTCCCCTTGCAACCGGATGATTACTTGCGTAAAATAGAACTACTTTTCGTCACGGCTTTTTCCGCATTGCACACTCTCAAACCAGGGGGGCTTATGGATTCAATTGACAGACAAATTATCAGCATCCTGCAGAAAAACGCCCGCTCCTCCATCTCGGAGATCAGCTCGCGCGTGAATCTTTCGATTCCTGCAACAAGTGACCGGATCCGCAAAATTGAAGCCGCAGGAATTATCACGCAGTATACGGCCATTGTGAATGCCGGTGCGCTTAATATGAAGCTGACAGCCATGATGTTCGTCAGCCTGGAAAAGCCGCATTATTCCGAGCACTTCGTTTCCTTCGTCAATACACAGGATGAAATATTGGAGTGCCATTACCTGGCAGGTGATTTCGACTATCTGATGAAGATTGTAACCGAGAGCACAGAGACCCTCGAACGTCTTTTAACCCGCATCAAGAGTGTTCCGGGCATCCAGAAGACACAGACTATCGTCACTCTGTGTACCGTTAAAAACATCCACTCCGTCGTGCCTCACGAACCGGGATAGTACAGGCAGTCAAGCAATCAGGAAACCATCGCCGGTATATATTATGCCAAAATACGAAAACACCATAAAAGCAGCTACAATCAGGGCTGCTGTCTACGGTGTTTTCGTTATGCGCACTGCGGCGCCCATTATGGCAAGGAGTACCACATCAGAATTTCACAACGGCTTTAACAATATTTGCTTTATCAGCTACGCTTTTATCCATCGCATTTTGAATATCGTCAAATGCAAATATGTCTGTAATGATTCCCTTGATATTCACCTTGCCGGATGCAACGGCATCAATGGCCATAGGATAGATGTGGCGGTAACGGAATACGGTTTTGAACGTAATTTCCTTGTCGAGTGCCAGGCTCATGGGCAGGTTCATCATGCCCGTTTTCCCGTAACCGACAAGTACTATAGTTGATCCTTTTTTTACCGTTTGGATGGCCTGTCCAGCCGTTATCTCTGTCCCTGCCGTCTCAATCGCCAGGTCAAATCCTGCCCCGCCTGTAATTTTACGAACGGCTTCGATGATATCTTCCTGTACGGGATTGATTACACCTGCTGCGCCCAATTCCATTGCTTTATCCAGACGCTTCTGCATGATATCGACAACATACACCTTGGATACTCCTTCGGCTTTCAGTGCAAGCATTGTCACCAGGCCAATACAGCCTGCTCCGAATACAACGGCTGTCTGTCCGATGTGTGCCCCGCCTTGGTTTGCCGCATGGAATCCGACGGCAAGCGGCTCTATCAGGGCTCCCTCGAGTGTACTTACATTGTCCGGCAGCTTGAAGCAGAGGTCTGCCTCATGTGCGACGTATTCCTGGAAAACACCGTCAACCGGAGGGGTTGCAAAGAAAATCACATCCGGGCAGAGATTGTATCTTCCGCTCCGGCAGAATTCACAGTGACCGCAGGTCTTTCCGGGCTCGAGCGCAACCCTGTCCCCTACTTTTAAATGTGTCACCTGGCTGCCGACTTCCACAACCGTGCCGCCCGGTTCATGCCCGAGTACAAATGGCGGTTCCACAATATAGTCCCCGATACGTCCGTTTTCATAGTAGTGCATATCGCTTCCGCATATGCCGACATACTCCAGTTTGACTAAGACTTCATTTTCTTTGGGCTGCGGAATCGGCCGTTCCAAATATCCCATATCCCCGATTCCATTCATAACTGCAACTTTCATATTGCCATTCATTTTTGTTTCTCCTTTTTTAAGGTGCGCAAAACAGTAAGCGTGCGTTTTGGCAAACACGCAAAGGCTGTCCTTTTCTTCGCTTATTGAATCTGTTATTCAAATATCAGGGTCTGATCAGCACCTTTATGCTGTCCTTGCCGGACATAACCGTCTCAAGTCCCGCTTTGTAATCATCCAGGCTGAAAACATGCGAGGTGAGTTTGTCCACTTTGACAATCCCGGATTCCAATGCCTGAATGGCACGGTCAAAACAGTGTGTCTGGGCAAAGGAACCAATGAGTTTATACTCATTGCTGAAAATATCATACGGACTGACGCTGATACGGTCTTTTTCGTCGCAGACACCATAGACCACAATTTTTGATCCTTTTTTTGCATAATTGAAGCAGGCCTGTGTGATCTTGGCCGATCCTGTGGCATCGATGATGATATCGTATCCGTGAGGTGCATACTGCCGGATCTGGGCATCCTGATCAGCTGCCAGGTCACGGCTGATCTTAACCGTCTGAATCCCTAAATCATTGAGGACGTCAAGTTTGAACTGGGACGGAGCTGCGACAACGAGCTGTCCTGCGCCGCCGTGCTTGAGCAGCTGGGCAAGGATAATGCCTGTCGGGCCTGCGCCGAACATAAGGATCCGATCGCCGTTTTTGACATCAATCATATCCATACCATGAACCGCACAGGCAGTCGGCTCTGTGAAAGAAGCTTCTTCAAAACTCAGCTTATCGGAAATCGGGAAAACTTTGTCCTGGTTGACTACTACATATTCGGCAAACCCGCCCGGATCGGTGACTCCGAGGGAAACGAAGTTTTCGCAGTAAAGCGGCTGGTTGCGGCGGCAGTAGTAGCACTCGCCGCAAAGGACGGTATTGTCGGCTACCACGCGGTCGCCTAATTTGAAGGCCGTCACGTCGGAACCGAGCGTATGGATATATCCGGTAAATTCATGGCCGGGTGTCAGGGGAAACTGCGAAATGAAATGGCCGTGGTGAATATGGACGTCCGTTTTGCAGATACCGCAAAGCTCAACTTTGATAAGGACCTGATTTGGTTTGCAGACCGGGACAGGTATGTCTTTGATTTCAAAATTCTCCGGTGCATTGTAAACGAGAGCTTTCATAATTGTACCTTCTTTCTTTGATTGGGTTTTTGTGGCCGTTTCTTCATTTGAGTGGATTGTTATCGATCCGTTTTATTTAATAACCAGACTGCGGGCGCTGCGGTCGGTGGTGATGGCAATGGCGCCGAGTATGACCAGGCCAAAAACGATGTTCTGCCAGAAGACGTCGACACCGACGATATTCATGCCGTTGCGGA